>Ga0056128_1006505_pt1 | contig 14752 bp, 9 predicted proteins | sample WorMetLIZISLAND2_FD_71113 | JGI IMG/M metagenome (GOLD analysis project Ga0056128, IMG submission 71113) | Marine gutless worms symbiont microbial communities from Max Planck institute for Marine Microbiology, Germany - Olavius geniculatus... ...
AAATTTGTACAACAAGTTATTTCTGTCATTTCATATGCTGTTTTACTGGTAATTTGTGACCGTTCTTTGCTTTGTTCAGTCATATTCTTCAAAGAAAGTGATTAGCACTTATACTGTGCTTGTAAATTTGTACAACAAGTTATTTCTGTCATTTCATATGCTGTTTTACTGGTAATTTGTGACCGTTTATTTACTAAATGGTTATAGATTACAGTTTTTATGTGCGACAGCAGCTACTAACTGTAGCGCGTCTTAGCCAATGCAATTCTGTCTGTCTGTCTGTCCGTCTGTCCGTCTGTCACACGGGTGGATCAGTCAAAAAAGGCACAAGTTAGGATCACTAAATTTTCACTGTTGGCTTTATGAAGACTCTTAGTTTCAGGATGCGTGAAGCTTTTTGCACATATTCAAAAGGAGTCACCCCGAGCTAGGGCGCTAAATGAGAGGGGGGGTAGGAAAAATTAGCGATTTTCAGCCAATACGGCGTTGGCAGAGTGAAACAGGTCACGCCCCCTGGTGAGTACAAGTAAAACACTATAGATATTTAGCCGCCGGTCGTCTGGCGCCCTCTGGCGACTGATTTTGTTTTACTGGGCTTTCAAACCTGCACCATTACTGGAATTCATGCACTGGATATGGCGGTAGGCATCATCTGCCATTGAGTCTGAATGAAACATCGATGTGAGCTTAGATCTTGTTCGCACCAGGCCTTCACACATGCATCGCCATCACACGTTCCACTTTGCGTTAGCTGGGCTTTTCTTGTAAGTTTTTACGTATGCTGTCTAGTTGCAGCGCACATCGAAAAGCCGTGGGAAAAACTGGGACTTTCCGGCGTGTCGCCCCTGGCTGCCACGGCAACTCCGCTCCAGCAGCCTGCAAGTTCATCTCAGTCGGGATCTGCTAAAAGCTTCCGGGAACTGCCACTACGCTATCGCAGGAAACCACTTGATCAGACTGAGATTGACTACATCCAAGTAAGTAGACTAAGTCTGAAGAAACTTGCAATATCTCATTATTAGGGGAAAATGTTTGTTCAAGATTACATGCATATTACTAGCAGATTTGGCTCAAATTCACAGGGAAGGTTAGCCTTTGCCCAACATCTAGGTGATTAGGTATTTGTGATGACCTAGTGAACACAATTGGAAACCACCTAGAAACCCACTACAAACTGAATGCAGCCATCCCCTTTCCTTCCTGGGGCCCCACACCCAGCTAGGGGGTCTGTAACCTTTCACAGTGGTTTGTGATGCATTTTGAGCTAATAACAGTGCTTCTGTGATAGCAGTTTTGCATACACCCTTAGCTAAACTTTGTGACAAAACTCTCCCCTCTCTGTTTTTTGCTGCGCGCTAGCTGCACGTACCAGGTATAGGGATAGAAGCCCCTGAGCAACAGGAAGCTGCTGACTGGACCAGGCCAGTCAGATCTGCCTGTAGGAAGTCAACAGTACTGCACTCACTCACCATTGCCATTTGTTACTACTCAGCCCAAAAGCTGATACTCATTTTTTACGTGTGAGAGCTAGCTAGCATAGCTGTAGCGCGTATTAGCTACAGTAATTCTGTTTGTTCGTTTGTCCGTCTGTTCATCACATCCCGGTACCGATCAGAGCCCAGATGAGATAGAGATTTCCAGTTTTCGACATAAGTTAGCCTAGAGGCTCTAGTGTTTCACGACCAAATTTCATGCCACTGGGTTAGGGGGTTCCCCTAGAATCAGGGTGTGAAAGAGGGTCACCCACCTAAAAGACGTTATTCCACTGCTGTTGGCTCGTCTAATGTAAAAATGGTTGCAGATAGGCACGTGCATTTTGCTTACCACGAAAAGCACAGTCGACAAGCTTCTTAGGAATGTCAACATCGATGACCTTGAATTACCTTGAACCCCCAAAATAGGGAGTTTTAGTGAATTTTTTGCAATTTTGGGCTGCAACATGCATTTCAAGAGTGAATTGTGCCAAAATGGCTGGAGATAAACCAAGAAAATCTGTATACGAAGTTTTCAGCATTGAATGCAGATTTTAGCAGTTCAAGTCATGACCCTCTAGATTCAAGGATGCCTGCACATGCGGGTGTCAAAGAGGGGTACCCGTCTAAAAAGTGGTTATCTATTTGCTTGTTCGCTTGTCCAGCGTGAAAATGGTTGCACAGGCATGCTGCTTATCATAACAAGTGCTGGAGATGAACTTCTTAGAAATGTTGACATCGATGGCAATGACATTGAATGACCTTGAACCTTAAAAATAGGAGTTTTAGTGATTTTTGGGGATCTTTGGCTGCAAACGAGTGAATTGCGATGAAATGGATGAAGATAGATGAAGATTACCTGCGAAAAGAAACTGCTATAGGCTCTTGCGCATCTCATGAGCATTAGTGCAGATTTCTTGTACCATCTTGTGGAGGGTAGAAGGCTGAGTTGATCTAGTTGGCTGGCTTTGTACTATCCAGGCCAGCCCACTGTAGAGTAACTTTGTTGATTACACCACAAAGCCACCTTAATACATCAATTACTTAAATTTAGGGTTACATCTGGGCAGATACTGGAAAAACCCACCTAAAAACTACTAAAAACCATCCAAAAACCTACTTCAAACTTAGTCCAGTTTTTTGGTTTCTTGTTTCAGTTGTAATGAAATCTATTGTCATGGCTAAGTTTTTGACTCATTAAAAAAGGTCTACAAATTAGCAAATATTGGCATATTTTAGCTGCATTGGGAGCAAACAGCAACTCCTATGAATCAATCAACTGAAAACCCATAGAAATCCCAAAAGAAATCAAGTTGGTCCTTTGTACAAAAACGTGAAAACTTTAAACCAAAAAATACTCCACTCGGCTGGGCCTTAAAACACGGGGTTTTTGGCGATCCTGCTTCAGTTAGTTTGTGATGTGCTAATTCTGTGTTTTTGTGTGCAGAGAGGTGGTCCAGAATGATGAAGTATTTGACTGTTGTGAGTTAGACACCGGCAGAGAAGACTTGGACAGACAGTTATTAGTCATCCCGTTGATCATCGAAATATAGACCTGTGAACATACCATACAAAGGCAGGATTGCAAGTCATTCTATCTGCTGTCAATGACGTTTTAACAACAATCAACAAAAATCTTTCTACGCGATGCATTTTCCACTTTTTTGATTTTGTTTTACAGTTTGTTCATAAATATTAATAATACAGACTACTTGAATAATATAAATAGCATGGCCATTTGCTTGCTATGATAAGATAAACGTTGAAATAGTATTTTGAATATCTTTGCAGTTAGGATGAACAGCTAGAAAAAAAACCGTTGATAGATTGCTCTGCCATTCTGCCTTTGTTTACATGTAGTTATATTGTTGTATTTCTTCTGACCATGTTGTCCGCATATCAAGTTGTTTAGGAAATGTTTTTGTTCTGTTAACTAGTTGTTTTTTTCGACCTTTGATGTATTGAAGCAAGTTACCACCATGCCTTTCACCCCTTTTTTCCTTCTTACTTTCCTTTTCGTCTTTTTGTTTTTCATTTTTCCCCTTTATTTAACGATGTCCTTTCCTAGATCTGACTAGGAGTTTGGTGATTGTATTTTAATTTTATCTGCGGCTGTGCTAAAAGTCACTGTAGATTTCAGAACATGCTCGGTCTCAAAGAACTGTATTTTGAAAGAAAAAAAGTTTTTGTGATTTAGGTCCTGAGTGTACCAAAATTTTCGTCCCTTCATGCTGTTTTTGATCTAGCATATGCTTCAAGGTTTGTATGCCAACAGCTTGCATAGGTCAACCTGGAAAAGTGAAAAAAAATATACTGAATCTTTTTTTACCTGCAACTTTGTGTCTATTTCTTGGAAAATATATTTATATTGAACTGTACGATTAACATATAACAGTGCCCAAACAACTTAGAAGTGACACTGAAATACACATTTTATGACCTGAAAATTAATTTTTACGAAATATGGTGGGAAAGGGACATCCCTCTAGCACCTCGCCCCTTTATTATTTACAAGTAATTGGACGTAGGCCCATTTTAAATTCTGAGCCCATTTTCTTATGCATCATCAGTATATGGGGTGACTTCATTTTTTTACGCGCGGAAGCAGCTACTGCTTTCAGCACATCTTAGCCACCACAATTCTGTCCATCTGTCTGTCACTCTGGTGGATCAGTCAAAAACGGTGCAAGCTAGGATCACCAAATCTTCACCGTCGTCTGCCTGGAAGACTCTAGTTTCAGGAACCATAAAGCTTTTCCATAAATTCGATGGGGGTCACCCCGAACGAGGGCGTTAAATGAGAGGGGAGTGGGCAGAATTTGCGATTTTTGGCCAATAAGTCACTGTATCACAGTAACCGTGTGAGATAGGGCTAGGTTACTATTAATCACTAATAGGAAGTCGTACACTGGCTCTCGATTGGCACCAAACTCAATGACCTTGAATGACTTTGAATGCCAAAATAGGGGGTTTTATGGATTTTTTGGCGATTTTGGGCTGCGACACAAGTCTATATCAATCAATCAATCAATCAGTCAAAGAAATTTGTATAGCACGTCCTATCATTCACAAGGTAGTGCGGCGGAACTATCGTTATGCGATCCAGATAGAGAATTTGGTATTTGTATATTAACTTAGCGTGATTATCCCAAGTTTCAGCTAAACTACTGAACCTCTACTGCTATAGGCTTTTGTGCATCTCGTGAGCATTAGCTCAAATTTCTTCTTGGCTTAGATATTTGTTGAGCTGAGGTTTGGTCTAATTACATACTTACAGGCCCGTCGAGAAGGTGGGGTAGAGGGGGTAAGCTACCCCGGGCCCCGCGACGTTTGGGGGCCCCACCGTCGCTCAGAAATAAAAAGCATACAAGAGTGCACCATTTTGAAAAAAAAATCTAATATTTTCTCCCCAAAGGGGCCCTGCAAAAAATGTTTGGGGGCCCGTGAGAAACTTTCCCCGGGCCCCGCTACGGCTCTAGAGAGCCTGTATACTTATCCAAAAAGTGAAGTGATTTCGCTGAGCCTTTCTTAGCAGAAAGTTTGGTCTAAGTCCAAAGTTTCCGCTTAGTGAAAAGGCAGACTTCAGCATTCATTTTTGAGTTTCGCTCATCAAATCGCCTTGGCAAAACTCTGAAGTAAAAATGTGAAGTCAGCCAGGTACATGCCGCTGTCAAGTGAAGTCGAGTCGGATGTGCTCAAGTCGACCGCCGTCGACTTGGGGTCATTTTAGCCTCAAGTCTGGTCAAGTTTCTGTACCTCAGCGACTCAGAGGTCTAGTTGAGCTCACAACGCTTTCCCAGACCTGCCGAATTTTAGATGTCCTACTTTTAAGGGGAGAAAAGAGAGAAGAAGGGGGAAGGGATGGAAGACCTCCACTTCACATGTCTGACTACCCCACTGACTGGAAGCAAAGAATTTGGATTTTTTAAGGCCTTGTGATACAACACAGCATTATGCATGCGGTCCTCCACTAGGAACAAACACTACACTGTGATGCATAAAAACGCACATTTTTTACCATAACTTGAAGAAGGGTTATCCAGTTGTAATAATTTTTGGGGGACACATATTCACTACACAACTGGCCGTCAAATGGCCGTTCAGTTTCCCACCTTACCCAACATCTGCTTCTGCACTACCTGGGGCTGGGGAAAACAAAAGCAAAATATTACATTTTTATTCAATGCAATATCATTATATGATTAAAATAATGCACATTTGGCACATTTTTTTTCCAAATTTTTAGCACTTTGGTTGAGAGTTTATAGAATTGTTTAGTTGTACAACTGCTGACAGTAAATATTCAAAATATCGGCCATTTGTGCTAACACAGGGAAAGAGATGCATTCCCCATTCGTTGATAGGAGTGTTGATGTTCTGCTTCAGACTTCAACCAGTCACTTCTTGATTTCATTTATATTTCTAAACAGCGTCCCATAAACTTACTGCTGCCACGATTTTGACCTTTTGGGGTCACGTGACGTCATCGATCACGTGACCATCGGACTATGAGGCTACGACGACGATTAAGAGCCGTTTGTAGGTGAAAATTTTATACATAGGCCCTATGCATGTTTTTCAAGGCCAAAACGTTGACTGCGGATGCCCCGTGTCACGTGACCTGTGGGTAGGGGGTCCAAAATGACCACATATTTGGAATTTCCAAGGCCATATTGCCTATTCACTATACAACTTTTATGTGCCTACAATGACGATTAGGGGCCATTTATAGGTGAAATTTTTATACATGAGCGTTTTTGGCCGAAAATTTCTAAGTCCGTTTGTGGGCCCAATTTTCGAATTTGGGGGGATTTTTCAGGGGTTAGATATTAACTTCGAATTTTTGATTCCCAAAAAGGTTTGACCCTTGCGTGAGAAAAATGTCGTTATATTTCACCCATTTGCCGAGAAGCCCCCAATGGACGGATTTGCACGAAATTTTGCACAGGGGGTCGTCTCGCGGACGTAATCACCTGTTTCAAATTTTATGTCGATCGGTTGAGGGGTTTTGGATCTGCGTGGGGTCGAATTTTGCCATTCTCCATCGACTTAGCCGGTCGCCATTAACACAGGGCTGCGCTACCGTGCGCCTATGACTAGTTTGACTGAGACAAATAAAACTGGTAGCAGATAAAGACCGCCAGCTGTTGTAGTGTTGTAACATCTTCTAGGCCTACACCTACTGCCATCTAGAGCCTGAAAATTTGATGCACTCAGTTCGTAAGTTATTGTTCATTCTACTATGTGGCACATGAATAACTTAAAGTTTGTAATTAGTAATAATTCAGCAATTTTAATTTATTTACTGCAGTTTATTTATCAAGACTGCATTTTGCTTTATGTTTGTGAAACTCAAATGGGGGGCCAAAGATGGGGCCAAACCTCAAATGGGGGGCATGCCCCCTGGACTACCCTTGGCGCCGCCACTGATTTTGGGAGTTCAGGGTTATTCAAGGTCATCGTTGTTGATACCAATAAAAAGCTTGTCACTGTTGCTTGTTATGATAAGCAGCATGTCTCTGCCTATCCGCAACCGTTTTTACGCTACATTAGCGAACAGCGGTAAAATAACCACTTTTAAAAAGGGGGGGAGGGAGGTAGCCGTATTTGACGCCCGCCTACACCAGCCTTGAATCTAAGGGGTCTGAACTTAGACTGCCAAAATCTACGTTTAATGCTAAAAAATTATATGCAGGTTATCTTTGCTCTATCTCGGATCTTCAGCCATTTTGTCACAATTTACTGTTGAAATGTGCGCTACAGCCGAAAATTTTGAAGAAAATTCAAAAACCCAAGTACGTATTTATCTGCAACCGTTTTCACACTACAAGAGTCTAGTGGAAAAATAACGTCTTTTTAAGTGAGTACCCCTCTTTGACGCCCTTGTTCGAGAGGAACCCCCTCACCCAGATGCACGAAATTTTGTTGCTAAAAACTAAGAGTACTTGCGGCAGCCCATGGTAAAAATATGGTTATCCTGGATTGCACCGTTTTGACACAGATCACGAGTGTGACAGACAGACGGACGGACAGATGCCTAGACGATGGCTAGGACGCGCGAAGCATTCTGCTGTCACGCGTAAAAATGCTAACACAAACGAAGTTTCAATAATTCAGTGGATATGTCATAGAAGTACCACAAACTCACTGCACAAAGCACATTTATTACAACAATTGCAACGTGTGGTGAGGCCAAGGTCAAGGCCATTCGTTTTTAAGGCCAAGGTCAGGGCAGTTCACTGGTCCAACAGGGCACTAGACCGAAGTACACGAGGGTTAGGAATGGTCTTAGGGTTAGTCATAGGGTTATAAATCGGGATTACTTTTATTTTCGGCTTCGGAGGACGTCCGTTATGGTGGCCTCTGACTATGGCGGATTGACTTATGGCCAATTATTTCGGACTAATGCTCATTCGGACTAGTGACCTGTCACCGCAAGCAGCGACTTTTTTGCCGAGTTATCCCCGAGGTCGAGGACAATCCATGAGGATGCCATCGCTTGTGACTGCGCCACCATTGGTCTGCTACTCTTTGGGCCGGAATAAGACCAAGTCAGGGCGGATGATGTTATTTAGAAACTGGCTCTTTACTTGTTTTTTGGCATTCAAGACCCACTTTCCAATTTCTGCCTTCATTTTTCTTTCCTTCCTTCCATCTACTTTCTTTTTGTGTTATTCTTTTTTCCGTTGTCTTCTCCAAATCCAGCTAGAGAATCTGGGGAAGAGCTGTGGGCTCCCTCAGTGGGGTCCGGAACGGGGCCCCTGCTGCAAACGCATTAACTTTTACGCAGTTCGATCGGGCTCTTAAAAACACATTTGAGTCGTTTATTATGTGCAATTAAACATGGCTGTTACGAGAAAAATCTTCTCGTCCACTCTTTGGCCAAGGGGCCTATTTCACGAATAAACCGGATGCTCCAGTATCCATAGCACGCCCCTTAATCCGGCACTTGGCCTAAAGAAAATAGAATAACAGTGCCTTCCGTCTCTAAGAGAAACCTGAGTCCCGAAAATTTTTTTATCAGACTTTGAAAAATAACAGTGCAGTTTTAGTGTAATCACACATTATACAACAAGAAATTCGAGCTCATGCTCATGAGATGCGCAACGCTCGTGGCTATGCTACTATTGGGCTACTGCTGTGCGGGTTGTGCGTGCTGTCCGAGCGCGTCGGCGACCGGTAGTTCAATAGTCAGCACTCCATCTTGGTAGATGGATGACGTCACTTTGCTCGGGTCAACATCTCGCTCTGTGGGAAGTTCGTAGACTCGACTGAACTCTTCGCTGCGTTCCTCGTCGCCCTTCTTTGACTTCTTCGTCGCGTGAACCTGAACCAACGTCATCACCATTAGGCTCCAACGGATTTCGTTTTTGACGAAAAAACTGACGAAATGACGAAAACCTGTGATCGTAAAGAAAATATTGATTTTTGACAAAACTTGACGAAATTTACCAAATTTGCACTTTTTTCACGAACGATTTAGCCCCCAAATTTTGCATTTTTAAGCGAACATTTTTCGACGATAAGAAAATTTTTCGACAACTCAAAATTCACAGGGGAGGTGCAATTGCCCCCCCCCCCGTTTAACCTTGCACGACGCCAGTGCATGCTACGGAGATATGACTAAAGGCGCGTACAGAGCGACGCAAATGAACTGAGCCGAACTGACGTGGCTTAGTCTTCGACGAACTGACCAATCGGCAGTCGGTAATGCATTACAGTAGGCACCGTCTAGCGGCGTCGGTGACTACGCTCACGTACGTGTAAACCAATAACCAATGAGCTCGCCCTGCTTGCCCGTTGGTCAGTTCGTCAAAAACTAAACCACTGTGTCAGTTCAGTTCAGTTACGACACTCTGTACGCGTCTTTAAACACTGTCTTCTAATATAGGCCGAAGCTGCTTACTACCGCATACCGAGTGGGCCAAAAAGCAAGCTATTGTACTTTGTCCATATTTTTGCTAATATTGATCAGTTTTAACAATTTTTTCACCAGTGGACTTTGTAAGAAATTTGCTACTCAGTGGCGTGCACACCGCACTTATATGTCGCTGCACTACCTTGTAAAATATAAATATTCATAAAACATACAATATCTGCAGATGGACAGAAGGTTTAGTGGTAAATGTTTGAAGTATTTAAATAAAATGTTAAAATATGAGTCATATTAAGTGTCATAAACATTGGAGGACATATTAAACATTTAAAAAAAATAATTTAACAGATTTTACTGTGCACTAATTTTCAATGTACATTAATGCTGGTTGATGGCTGCAATGTTGCTCAGTTAACTGCATGAGCATACAGAGCAGTGTATTACAATTGTACAGCCCAACAAGTTGTGCACTATTTTTTTGAAAGATGAAAATTTACTCTATGGCTATACCTAAACCTTTTTGATACTTACTATAACTTATATTTAGCCCTTTACTTAAATACCTCAACAATGTACCACTTGACTTTATTACTGTCTGCAAATATTGTACGTTTTGAATATTTATATTTTACAACGTAGTGTAGCGACACAATAAGTGTGGTGAGGACGCCGCTGAGTAGCAAATTTCCTACAGAGTCTACCGGTGAAAAAATTGTGAAAATTAGTCAATATTTAGCAAAGATATGGAGAAAATACAACGGCTTATTTTTTTGGCCCACCCTGTATATAGTTAATAAGAGGCAGTGTTTAACCCACTTCGATCTTGTTTCCGACGGTGTTGATGTTGATGGTCTCTGAGTCGAACTCCTGCACGTCAAAGTTGAGTTTGAGTCGATCTGAGTGTGCACGGTCTATGAAACTTCTCAACGCGTTCTCATCTAGCTTGACCAGAAACCCTCCTCCAATACCAGTGTTGCCAGCCGCACTGCTGTCTGGGGTGGCAGCCGCCGAACTGCCCGGCATCAGACGAAACATGTCACTGCGCATGCTCGCCATCTCCCTATACAGACATATACAAGACGCGTACGGAGTGACGTAACAAAATTGAACTAAACTGGCATGGTTTACTTTTTAACGAACTGACCGCTGGTCAAGCAGGACGAGCTGATTAACCATCGGTTGACGCGCACGTGAGAGAAGTCACGCAAGCCACCAACGCCGTTAGACGGTGCTTACTGTAATGCATAACTGCTTGCCCGCTGGACAGTTCGTCAAGAACTACACCGTGTCAGTTCAGTTCAGTTCAGTTGCGTCGTTCTGTTCGCGCCGTTTCGTAGAACACATAAAATAGAGAAACGTAGAAACAGATGCGCTATGGGAGAGCTAAAAACCTGAGATAAGAAAAACTAGAAAGGAGAAAAGTAACGATAGCTAAGTGTGCAAATTTCGCTTAGATGGACTTTTTGTCCCACAGGGGGGAGGAGATTTCTTCGATCAAACATGCAATTAAAAAGGTGGTGATATAGTTCTAAATGGAAGCTTATTTCAGAGCTACGGAGCGTCACCTGCCGTATGGAATCCCACACTGCAGTGTTACCTGCCACCTGACATAGGTGAACGCCAACACAGATAGGCCGCTACTCGATTTACCTACCCCGGAGGGATGGAAGGCTGAGTTGACCTAGGTGGCTGGTTAAATACCGAGATGGCAGTCACCCATCGCACTACTAACCCGGCCCGGCGTATAGTAACTTTGTTGATCGAGTCAAACGCGTTACCGCTAAGCCACGCCATCAACCCAATTGCTTCCGACTTACAAAAAATATGCACGATTCACCAGGTAGCAGCATCGGTCAGCGATTCCGCCTTTAAAAACTTACTTCGGTCCTTTTTTTAGCGGAAAATCTCGGATTTTCCTAAAAAGCGCTTGAGTTGTATCACTTACAGTTTGAGCCGTTCCATCTCCTTGCTGATGTCAATGCCCAGCTCACCGGCAACACGATCAGAGTAAGACATGGCGCTAGAATGAACACTCACGTTAGACGACCGACTGCTGCTGCTGGATCTGTACAATAGTACCAGGACCAGGCGTAATATTAAGCTACTTGTAGGCCTACATCAATTTAGCGCAAGCACTTTCGCCCTATAATATAAAAGTTTAAAAAGTCAAAGATGGTGTATAACTACATGGGAACCCGATCTCAGAGCTACGGAGCGTCACCTGCCATATGGGATTACAGATTATTACCTGCCACCCGACAACGAAGATGTTCCACAGTCAGATAGGCGTATATTTGAGCAAGGCTTAGCTGCTATCTAGTTATTGTGAAGCCTTTAAGCAAACAGACAAAAATTGGCTATGCTGAAAACACTATACTTCCCTACAGTACCGTAAAAAACGCGAGGTCCAGTAATTGTGGGAAGTTTCGGTTAAAATGTCGGCGTAATGGAATTTTGGCTTTAATTCAGTCTCACCGTGTAGTACTAGCAGATGACGACGATGATGATTTGACGGTGGTAGTTGCCGACTGCTTGACGACCTTAACACAATAAGACAGTATTTTATAATGAAACATTTTATTAATAATAATAAATATACAAACGCACATTGACTATTAGGTCTAAACATAAACGTAACTTTCCCAAGCCATTATAGGCCATAAGGCGTCGCTGATCTCCGTTTCCTTAGCCCTCTGCCAGACACCGATTTACACTGCAGGGTGACCACGGATACGGGGCTAGTGCATCGCGCAGTGTGCCTGTTTACGTGCTAGCTTTCGCTGGTACTCACTGCGCCTGCCCACGGAGAGATGGCCAGGGTGAGTTGACCTGGTGGCTGTGCAGCTCGAGGACAAAAATCGTGGCCTTGGCGTTGGAGTTGGCCTCAAGGACTATTGGCTTTAACCTTGGCCTTGGCCTTGAAAATTCTGGCCTCGAACCAATCCCTACGTTGAATAAAACTGAACTGCCGGTGCTCCTATAGCCTATACTACGAGCACACTGCGTCTAAAAATAACTTCGACCATCTGACTGTTGTGCCATCTTTGTCAGATTTTATCCAATTTCGCTAAATATTGGCCCATAAAATTCAAAACAACACATAATTATACACGTTATTCACATTTCGTTTTATATTCATCAGTTTGTTTTATAGGTCATTATGTTCGTAGAGTAGGCCGAGGCTACTTTGTAAAATCTACCTACTTGTCAGTACGCAAACTGCGACTTCGGCCGCTTTTTGTTCGTCTTGCCATTAAACCGGAGTCGGATCAACCTTTTGGTCTGCAAAAACTTCAAATTTATACATCTTTTTTTCTATCAAAATGCGAACTACAGCGGCGTCTGATAAGTAGCCTACCTTGGTGCTGGAGGTCGTGGCACTGCTGCCCGCAGTGAATAAGGCACTGGAACTGCTCGAGTACGAATAACTGGAGGAAGAACTGCTTGTGGTAGTTATACCGCACGTCATCACGGAGCCTGCAGGCCCGGCCGTCTGAGATATCAACTGCGACATTGCTGTCTGTCTGTTCTTTGTTAAAATACTAGAAAACTGGAGCGATCAGAATAATTCTGAAACAGACCGAAAATCACCCCAAATGTCAAGGTTTTCCAAATTCCACTAGCCTGTGTCGCGGTCGTCCTAATAGAAGGGTTAAAATTGTGCATAGGCCTACACAGCTTAGCTCTTCGGAAGAAAGCCGCCATCTCAGATTTATACGGAGCGTCACCTGCCATATGGGATCACGGAGCCACCTGACACTGGCGAACGTGCCCCGCCTTGACTTGAGCCAAACAGGCCGATACTCATTTACATCTATACCCCGGACAGAAAGAAGGCATTACAGGTCTTGCTTGTACGTCTATCGGTTGTCCGTCCGTCTCGTTATATCTCAAAAACAAAACGGCGTAACCACAAAACTTACACATCATAACCGCAGCGGTCTGAGGCATCCATACAAAATAACTCAAAAGTTCAAACGTAACTTGACAGAATGACATCTAAAACCGTCGAACAGCGGGCAAGAATGCTACAGACGACTACAGACATATCGTAATGCTTAGGCCTAATCTGTCTGTCTGTCTGTCGTCTGTCTGCCCATAGGATTACACTCACGCCACGGAAAAATTTAGGTATACATGTATATAGGCCTAGCTAGGCCTGAACGCAAAGCGATTCCGCGTAATGATACGCCTACAGGACGTGTAGGTCTTACGTCGTAACAAGCAGTGGTTTCTATCCCTATACCTGGTGGGGGCGCAGCTTCTGCCTAGTGAAAAATAGATCGATTTACGTTCTTACCAAAACATTCTCCCATATTTTTCACCGGGTAATCGACACGTGGAGGAAATGGGGATAAAGAATAAGGAAGAAAAGTAGGAATAAAAAGGAAAGATAAAAGGGCGGACGGAGGGAAAGAAAGAGAATGGTAAAAGTGCCCGAAAAGAGGGGGACTTGAGCCGAAAGTGGGAAGGGGGCTTGCGCTCGATTACGATTCTAGATTTGAGGGATAGATCGAAGCCACTGCGGAGAAATAGGCCTACACTGTGTTTCAAAAAAACATCCCCGACATTTTCGACTGTAACTTGAAAGTCAATTATCAGATTTTGATAATTTTTCGTACGAATATTCCTGACACAACTTGCCATCAAATGACTGTTCAGTTTCCCACCTCACGCAACTTTTGTTTCTGCGCTACCTGGGGAAAACATAACCAGCAAAATATCACTTTTTATCCGATGCGATAGGATTGCTTAATTAACATAACGCGTAAAAACACATTTTGTTTACATTTTTGACACTTTGGATGACATTTCATCCAGTTGTCCATTTTTTGAATGTTTCCAGTAAAATTGCTTGAAATATTGGCCCACTGTGCGAACACAGGCAAGGAGACGGATTCTCCATTCATTGACAGCAGTATCGATAAAGAAGAGCTAAAGAGATAAAGAAGTGGAGCTCGGTGGCCGAGTGGTTAGAGGTGAAGTGACCAGGACCTCTCGCTCTGGTGAAGTTGACCTGAGTCCAACACTCTAACCACTCGGCCACCGAGCTCCGCGGATGAGCTCGGAGTAGAAGGCCTAGTCAATCGTGTTTTTTCCTGGTCCACCCGCTGGACACGTGACCACGTGACTGTCCTGAGGCCTAGCAATTTTTGAGGGGTCCGTCCAGGAATCGAACCCAAGACCTCTCGCTCTGGTGAAGTTGACCTGAGTCCAACACTCTAACCACTCGGCCACCGAGCTCCGCGGATGAGCTCGAAGTAGAAGGCCTAGTCAATCGTGTTTTTTCCTGGTCCACCCGCTGGACACGTGACCACGTGACTGTCCTGAGGCCTGGCAATTTTTGAGCGGTCCGTCCAGGAATCGAACCCAGGACCTCTCGCTCTGGTGAAGTTGACCTGAG
>Ga0056128_1006513_pt1 | contig 14744 bp, 10 predicted proteins | sample WorMetLIZISLAND2_FD_71113 | JGI IMG/M metagenome (GOLD analysis project Ga0056128, IMG submission 71113) | Marine gutless worms symbiont microbial communities from Max Planck institute for Marine Microbiology, Germany - Olavius geniculatus... ...
TTTCAATAGTTCAATTGCCAGCTGCAAAAACAAAGAATATTTAACTGCTGTATTTAAACACTGACTTAAGTCATGTAAAGAATTTCTTTCAGAACATTTTGCTGAAAACCGCTTGACTCTTTGATGTACGGTTGCAAAATTATGGTGCCATAAACTCTGTGCAGTTTTTTTGGACCACCCTGTACTTAACTGCTGATGTTTTTTTCAGCGAGCGATCTCCAAGATCTATGCGAAACTTTGCTGCATGATCGGAAATGAATCGCTCTATAAAAACTGTTTTAAATTTCGGAGACCTTTTCGCTAAAATTTGGAGAGAGCAAAACGTTCAAAATTCGACTTTGGTCGCCAATATCTCTGAAAGAGAACAATATATAAACAATAGGAAAACGTCGTTGCAAGGTACGATCTTTCCCGCGTACGATGCCGTAATCTGGTAAACTTTAACTGCTCGCAGATAGCGAAAAGTTGAAAAAAAATTGTAAAAACCACAGTCTTATATACATTTATATGAACTGTAGTACTGCATTGAGGACTGCTGGAATGCAGATTGTTGACGCGCGTTTGCCGGAGCATTACCGTGGTGATGACGTGGAACCATGTGAGCTGATCGTCAATGAACTTGTTTCAGCCGGTGTGACGACTTGTCGCGGTCGAATGTTGCGCGGTCATATGCCGTCTGCTGTCAGCGTGCCGTGGAACAGTGTCCTTGACCCATACTCAGGACAGATGCTTTCAAGGTGCATTGAGACCACATAAAACGTGTCTTGGTAGTGTAACGGTAAGGTGTCGGACTTAAGATCGTCGGCAGGCAGCTGAACCACCTAAGTACACTGTCAGTCAAAATTGTTTCGGCATAACTTTGTCAAATTTCCACCAACTTTGATAATTTTTGGTAAAAAGATGGCCAAGACAATATTATTCTGTACGGTGCACTCATTTACCACCTCACCTAATTAATGTCAACGCACTACCGTGTGAAACACATATGCTCCAAATCGTTACATTACGCCGCAATTATTTGTATCAGATGGCTCATTTTTGCATCATCAATTTGACAGAGGGTGCGACGTGGTTTAACAATTTTGAAGTATTAAATATTTTATGCTAAAACAGCAAAAAATAGAATAGCTGGCTGACAAGCTTAAAACACGTTTAATCGATGAGTGAATGCATTTTTAGTTGATCGTTGATTCTGCTATCAGTCGTTGGCGCTGCATCTAAGCCAATGCGTCTTTGCATGCGGAGCACACTTTGGCATAAATTGTAATTTGCCAGCGAGTTGTTATACAGACTTATAATTCTGTTAAATAATTTACATTTTAGTGTATTTTGTACCTAATCAACTCGTTACATCATTTACTTGAGACAAAAACTCAGCATTATGCAGCAATTTGACATAAATTAGGTGAGGTGAAAAATAAGTGCGCCTTAGCTAATTTCGTTGTCTTAGCCATCAACATGCCAAAAAGTATTAAAATTAGTTTAAAAATTTGACAAAGTTATGACAAAAACAATTTTGACTTTTTTCTGAGACACGGTGTATATAGGCCTAACCAACGCAAAGGTCAACAGTACTTAGCCTTTCATTCCAGCGGGGTAGGTAAATCGATTACTGGCCTGTCTGGTTGGGGTTAAGTCGGAGCGTGTTCATCTGTGTCGGGTGGCAGCTAACAGTGTGATCCCATATAGTAGGTGACGCTCCGTAGCTCTGTGATAGGTTTTCTATTAAAAGCTATACAACACCTTTACTTTTTCACATTTTGTGTTTGTAAGTGGCGTTCATTTCTGACTGAACGACGTAAAAATTGACGTAAATTTGAATTGCTTTGACCGTCTATTGTCTGTGTTAGTAGTGCGCGGCCATTATTATACTTTGCTGCAGTGAGTTACTAGAAGTTTAAGCAAACAGTGTCTCGTAAAAGCAAGTCTGTGTCAGGTTACGGTCCGAATAAAACCCTGATTATCAGTACTTCAGTACTAACATTACATTTTTTTTTGTTTTTTTTTTGTTTCAGATACTATCCGTCTTTCTTCAGCTGCTGCTTTTTAATGCGCGTACAGAGGGACGTAACTGAACTGAACTCAACTGACACGGTTTAGTTTTTGACGAACTGACCAATGAGCGAGCAGAACCAGCCTGTTAGTCATTGGTTGCCGTTAAACGGTGCCAACTGTAATGCATTAGGCCCTACTGCTTGCCCGTAGTCCAGTTCGTCAAAAACTAAACCATGTTAGATCAGTTCAGTTACGTCGCTCTGTTCGCGCCTATAATCTTCCCATGCAGTAAACATGCAATTTTGCGTTTTTTTCAACACAGACGTCGGCTGGCGGGCGTGTTTCAAACCGCAGGCGTGGACGTCCTGCGGCCACTGACAACGACGTCGTACGTCGGCACAGCTGCCTGCCTGGTGGCACTGGCTGCCGTCCACTGCGGCGCCAGGGACGTGGCCGTCTACACGGGGTCCTGGACCGAGTGGGCGCAGCTTGCCGACAGCAGACTGATCGTCTACGGAGAAGGTGGTTTAGCTGATGCACGAGGACTCTGTCCGCGTCAGTGGAACTCGCTGAAAACCGCTTTCATCGACGGCGTCATCGCCGGCATGCGCAGAAGCGCCACGAACTGCCACTTCGCTGACGAATAGACGTCGACGCTTGCAATAGTATACTCGTTTTTGGCCGAACGTTAGGTCGATCCTTGTCGTCTGTCTGTCGTCATCTGTAACGCATGTATTGTGGCTAAGCCGTACGTCATACGGGGTCGTCGACGGTACCGTTGGATAGGGCGATGACGAAACTCTATAGGCTGTAAATAGCAACCATGTCTCTTACTTTCTTTAGCAGCGGTTTGGCCGCAACTTTGAATGCAAAATTGCTGCCTGCAGTGAATCACCCATGTTCGCCGAATTACTGTATCATATCCTAGCGTTGATTGTAGCGTTCGATATAGCAGCGTCACCATAGCATGTATGGGACTGTATTTACTTTGAGAAATCGTTTTTACCGCGACCGTAAGTCATACGCTGGCCTTCGGATATAGACGGTACAGTCGGCTCACTCTAACAACAGCTGGACTTTTTGTCGTAGGCTACTAGATACCGCACTGCTAAAGAAAGTAAGCGAGTAAATACACAGTATGAACTTATACCACTCCGGACAGTGCAGCCGAAAGATTGGATCATTTGAAAACAATAGGCTGAATAGGCTACCAGTGCGAACTGAGTGTGGTTTAGTAATTATTGTGAATACTCTGATAGTCTAGATACTGGTAGGTCTATTTCGTTCAGCGGCAGTACAAGAAACGACGTTTTGCGATTAACACGAACTCGTAAAAATATATGACTTTCCTACATTTTGACTAATCTGCAGCCTTTATTGGTGTGCATGCGCGTTCTGACATGGTGGTTGTTAAGGAAAACACGTTGCCTAGCAACGGCTGCTATGCCGTGAACAGTGCACGTTGGCATAGCACTAAAAATGATCAGCATAAGCAGAAAGAAGTATAATTATTGTGCCAAGTTTCATGCCTGTATCACCATCTAAGCAATTTTTGCACCAGTCGCCTACACTGTCGTCTGAATGAACACGCCGCCGCTATTAATTTTGTGATTTTGTTGTTGTTAGCACATGATGTTGTAAATCTTACATATTTTGTATTATTGTTTTGTAGAGATGCTTAATGCATGCTATGAGATCGCTGTTAAAAGTTAAGTGTTGTTTTGTTATTTTTGGTCTGCACTTTTTGTGTTGTTAATCAAAATATCTAACTAGGCTATTCAAATTGGTTGTCGCTTGATGACTATCCTTGGCATATCCATTATACGTTTCGCGATACATTTTATAGTTGCCAGTAAGCTTTTTTAAACAGGCAAGGACTAACCATCATGGGTCTTACGCTAATTTAACCTTCGTCGGCTAAAAGCGTTGAAAACGGTGAGTTCTCACATCTCTTCCTCTTTTGTTTTTTTGTTCCTACTTAACACGGACAATCTTTTTGCATTGCGTTAGGTTAGACTGAACAACGTGCTTGATTGATGAATATGACGATGAAAAACTGCATCTGACGCTTAGTTTTGTCAGCAGCTCTATGCAGTATGCTTTTTATGGTAATTTTCTGTTCAATTAATGCTCAAAACAGTTCACCATAACATCGTGATCCGATTGTTTATCAATAGGCCTCTGCGCCAATTAGTCAGTAGCAGGAAACAAGCGACCAATAGCACGGATTCGAGTTGTAAAACTGCGAATCTGAGCTTTTCCTTTCCCGTCGATGTTCTTCGATCCATCGACGATAAGCTGGCGACTGTCTCTTGTCAGCATGAAAACGAGCTCTGGGTGGTGCACGAATCATGTACCACAATCGCTTGACAGCTGACATCTCCTGCATACACACGAGTGCGTCTTTATTTCACCATAAGATAGCAGTGAAAAACAATTTCTAACTAAACTTAACTAAGCATAACTAAAAAAATAAGGAAAATGTAACGCAAAGGCCAACTCAACTTCCTACTCTCCGTGGGACGGGAAATGAGTTGTAGCTTATGGGCTACGGGGTAAAGGCCTAGTGTGGCTGATTGGGGTGGTGATATGTCTGCTAGCTGCAAACCGCGGGACCAATTGTTCGTCAACACGGGTAATTAATGGATGGCAGCATAGTGCGCTGCGGTATCATAAGCTCATGCCAATCAGCTGCCACTTCCAAGACTGTAAAGCGCTTCTGGCCACGAGTTCGTCTCATGTAAGAGGTGCTATAGCAAGTAAGCCTACTAGACTTTATCTTTACCTTCAAGTCACGATGTAAGAGTCACAGCAACGTTAAGTATGGTTCAAAAACAAAGTCCACAGATAGTTCTGGCTGTTGATGAACCTCGGCAAGAATTTGTGCTTCCATGGCTAGCATGACACGCGCGTTTTATTAGGCCCCTAATCTTCTTATGTTGATTTAAACTAAACACAGAATGTTGTTAAAGGCGACGTTCTAAAATCACGTGCAAGAACACCAACTAACCTAGTCCACTGAAGGATTTTCGGCAAACAGTAGTTAGTTGGGCCTACAGTAAATAGACACAACAGTGTGAAAAGTAAAGAGATAGCAGCATAGCATAGTCCTAGGCATCGCGAAAGTTCACTCGGTTCATTCGATGAATGCGGAACAACGCTACACTTTGGCTCCGAAATGTAATATAGATCTACGCATCTCAAACATAGCAATTACAGCATACAACATAATAAAACACGAAAACGCACAGTATCAAAAAAACAACAACTTAATAGAATAAATGACAATACTGATGACTTGTATAATAATAGCTTACATCGATGTCGCCGTGAGGTGACCAGAGATTTTCATCGTCAATTGCTGTCGATCGTTTTCTCCGTTGTTCAGCAGCATGGTCAGCAGCAGACGTCAGCGGTGAGCTGTAGCAATGATAAGACATGACTGGCAGTAGGTACAGCATACAAACTACCCAGTGTTTAGTCAGATCCATCACTAGTGTAGATCCTCGCTACAACAGAGATATGTGCATTGTGCAGGTTATGTTAAGTTGCATCTTGATCATCAGCGCGGCGTCGCGGCGCCTGAACGGAACGGAAAATTGCAGTTCTCCTACAGGCATCACTGCAAATATCCGACAAGAGATCACGGTTGTTCAAAATTTCAATTGTGCGTTGAGCCTAAATTTCCCCAAATATAGGGCTTTCAGCCACAAATTTTGCATTTTAGACAGAATTTTTCGACAAGAAAAATGCTCTAACCATTTTCCGACAGCCCAAAATTTAGGGGGCTATTGCTCCCCGCGCCCCCTATAGCTAGCGACACCATTAATTAGCGCTTCAGAGACAATGACGGAAAAGTGTATTTCGAAATAGCTGTCAAAATAATTGTGCACGGCGTACCGGGCAGGACAAATCTCGAAAACGCATTTGAGTCGAGCCAGACATGGCAAGACGGCGTCAATTTTTTCAGCTGCTAATGACCGTTAACACGAACTCATTTTGGGCCTTTTTGCAAATTAATTATGTAGGCCTACTAAGGCCAATATGCGAATCATAAACGAACATAGAGGCCGCAAGCACTGAACTTTTTACATCAGCGGTGTCTAAATGTCAGCTAATCTAGCTAGACTGTTTAACATTAATAGACTAAATATTTACCGAAGAACGATGTTAGTAGCGCTATACCGGTAAAGACTTATTCTGAAGTTGTGAGAACGTCGTTAATTGCACGGCAACTGTTGCTGCAGTCACTCATCACTGAGCTGTTAGCGCTGCTAGTCTCAGCGACTCGGCGTACATCAGTCCATAGATGTAAAAAATCGTTTCAGGAAAAAAATTTTAAAAAAACGTTAAAAAACGTGGCAAGAATAAAAAACGTTTAAAAACGTTGAATAAAAAACGTTGGCCATAATGTGTTTAACTTCTTGCCAAATGCCTAATGCTGTAAGTGCAGTATAATTGGAATTATAGTTTAGATAGAGAGAACTTCATTTAATTTCAATTCAACCTTGCGATCATAAGACAATAGCATTAAACTAACTAGATATACTTGTTAAAAACATTTTAAGGAAGGAAGGGGACAGGAGGAAAAATTGCTCTTACCCCTTTCTTACTAAATTTTGGGCTGTGGAAAAATTGTCAAAAAATCTTGTTGTCGAAAAATTTTTTGTGCAAAAATGCAAAATTTTGCGCCGATAAAAACCATTCTGGGGAAATTTAGGAGCAAAATCAAAATGTTAAGCACTGAAAATCTCCTCTGCTGGAAATTTACACTTGTCTGTCGGAATTCTGTGGTCGGAAATTTAGGGTGCCTATCGAAAAAGTGCAACTTCCTGGCCGCCGCCTACTTTTTCTTAACCCAAGACGCTACACTGCTACAGAAACATCGTGCGAATAAATAAATAAATAAGCCTATAAGCTTAGTCAATGCGGGTGTGATAACGACCCGAGATAGAACTGCATAGAACTGTATAGAAAAGTGCAGCATAGAGCGTCATAGGTTCTTCCACAAAGTGATAGGCCTTTAGAAAAAGTTAAAAGTGCTTACAAATACAAAGAAGAACAATTACAGTTCGAAATGGCCAGATACAGAGAGTGAGTTGACATCTGCTGTTCTGTAGGGGGGAGGAGGAGCTATAACATATCGAGGACAAAACCCAATGGATTTCAATCTTGGTATGTGCGGTGCCCGGGTGTCAATTTCAATCCTCGTAGCGACTAGGGTGATATTTTTAAAGTCACCGTATTGCAAATACACTGGTACGCGTAGCCTACATCCCAGCAAAAGAATGTGGATTCCAATATCTGATCCAGTTATGACAAAACAATGACGCCGATTTTTTTGTACTGTACATGCAGTTAAACGCATGTTTCTGCCGATACGACCGTCGTCTGCACTTCAAACAACAACAGCTATAGAGAGTTCAGTGTTAATAGCTTCATTTGCTGTCGAGCAATAGGCTACAGTAGCAATTCACTGCATGGGCTCAGCTACAGAACAATGACGTAGCCTACACGGCGATCGCTCCGTCAATGCATCGGCTTTGCGTCGCGACTTTCTCGCTCGTTTTTGTCGGTCACTAAAGACAAGCTCACAGACAGAGGCACAGGTGCGCACGCGACGACGCACTCAATGCAGCTCTCAACTTGTATCTCCTATAGCGGCCAACCACAAACAAACAATAGGCAAGCTGATTAATTTCGCCGCAACGAGCTTAGTTGCTATTTGTCGTGACGACTGTAGCCCGTAACGCGTGACGATTGGAACAGGATACGCAGTGGCTTCTATCCCCCAAATTTGGAATCGAAATCGGGCGCAACTTCCCTCCAGTTTTGGGCTTAGGTCCCCCAATTTTTGATTCCACTTTCCCCTCAATTTTGGGCTTCTTCCCCACTCTAGGAAAAACGTTTTGTCAAGAGTGTAGATTAAAAAATAGAGGAGAAAGTAAAAAATAAGAGGAGTTTAATTAAGGGTGTAGATTGCCCAGTGAAAAATAGGGGCGAAGTTATGATAAAGGTGTAGATTAGAATAAGGTGAAAGTTTTGTTGAGTTTAAATTGCCCAGTAAAAATAGAGGAAGTTTCGTTAAGACTGTAGATTGAAAATTAGGAAAAAATGAAAAATAAGAGGAGTTTTGATCTACAACCTTAATAAGACTTCGCCTTATTTTTCACAAGGCACAAGCTGTGCCCACCAAGTATAGAGATAGAAGCCACTGGCGATACGCCTCCTCGCCAGCGTTGTCCGTGATAAGAGTGACAATATGCAGCGATGAAAGGCTAAAAGTAAGTAGGATATATAATTATAAGGTGACGTAGCTATTATGTTGGGGACCAGTGGCAACGCCACCACGGGGGTGCGACCATTTCCAGTGATAAAAATCACTCAGGGATTACAGAAATGATGAAGCACTTAAAGGGATTATTTCAAACGCTACTCGAATGACAAAAGACAGATCTTGGCTTTGCTAAATTGCACTTCAGCTGTACAGATGACAATTTACGACTTAATTTGATAAAATAACACCAGCGCCACCTGGTCAACAACGGCAGAAACTGTCAGCATAGAGTGTCACAGACCTACTAATTCCAACACAGCAGTCACATAACTTGACTACAAACAAATAACTTGACTGCAGTCTGCACACGTACGGTATTTATATACAACTCTACTACGATTGCGGTACAGCAATGGAGTATGCCAACGACCTTTACTATACTCTGCAAATGTGAGTAAAAAGTACAACCGCAAGAATAAACAATACAGCAACACAACTATCGAGTCGACGCTGTAGCAAATTCAAAAAACTGTGGAAAGGGGTACCAGTAAGGGGGGAAGCGGAGAAGAGACAATGAAGACGTCAAGACACAGGGTCGAGGTGCCATAAGCGCCGAGGGCCGAGAGTGAGGCCCGAAGGGGGGGAAAACCCAAAACCCATCACCAATGAGGTGGTCTCAGGAAAAAAAGCTGTGCTCTCTTCTCAAAAATTTTTAACAGTTTTTTTTCACGGAAATAATTCATTGTGTGCAAACGTTTTACCAGGCTATAAAACGCATCCATCAGTCACTTCCACTCTCAAACTCCGCCCCCCCTGAATTCACCACCGAGTCGATGTCTTGTCTGTTGGTCCACCCTTCCCACAGTTCTGCTTATAACTCAAAAACAAATTAAAAATACACGAAAACCAAAACAAGTGTTCCTAATTTTCAGTTCAAAACGACAAAAAGTTCAGCGTTAAGCTTAGGGCTGTGCAGCTCCAGGCAAACGGTTGCATGATATGTCGGCAGTGGACTGACACTTTTCTAGTTACCACCGGACGCGTTATCAACTTGTTAAGCAAGACATCAATGGATTATATTCTGCTTGGAAAAAAATCCTAATGAAACAGCGAGACAATATCAGTAAATAATTCACAACAATACAACAACAGTGCAGTCAGACTGAACTTATCCGTGATAGCACGTACGAAGACGATGCACAGAACAGACTAAAGTCACGTACAGAGCGATCTAACTGAACTGAACTGATATGGTTTGGATTTTGACGAACTAACTAATAGGCAAGCAGTAGGCCTAATGGGCTACAGTAGGCATGGTGACGGTGACTACGTGACTACGCGCATGTACGTGGCGACCAATGACCAATGGGCTCACCCTGCCTGCCCATTGGTCAGTTTGTAAACCGTGTCAGTTCAGTTCAGTTCAGTTAGGTCGCTCTGTAAATGCCTTAACAGTTGCTATCATAAATGTCACGTCTGTTTCTTGATCAGCCCGTTACAGATCCAGACAGTGAGCTCGGTGATTGCCGGCGGGAGACAGCAGAAGCCAAAGACGAACCAGAACCGCGACGAGCACCAACCGTTGAACAGATAGAACGACAACAGAATGACGCCGGCAAAGTGACACAACATCGCTAGACCACAGAGCAGTCGTGGAGCACAACAGCACAGTGGCGAGCAACAAGCAAAAAGTTAATTAAATTAATAGTTAGCAACTACTGTTGCAATATAGTTAACTTAACTAATAAATTTGAATTAAAAGTTTTTCCAACCAATTTGCTACTTTCTTTGGGGGGAGGAGTGGGGGAAAATCGGTGCAACACTGCCAACAAATTGCTTCATTTTTCAAAATATTTTACAAGAGAATGTAGCAACATCTTTTACACGTGGTGAGAAGTTTAATGATAGTCTTGTGCCAAATTTTCTCCCAAGTCTATTAGTGAAAGAACTTAAAAGCTCGTTCACAGTTTGGCAAGGATTATGAAAAATAATGCAAAGTATTAGTGTCATCACATTCATTCTGCAAAGTGGTGTTTCATTTCCACCGTAGACAATCCCACGTCAAAAAATATCTTCCTTATCATCTCCTTCATGTCTGCCTTTATCTTCATCCCATCACAGACTGTCATGAAGATTTATGCCAAAACTGGAATAATGTATTTGAGAAACAAAAAACCACAAAGGATACAGAATAAGTTCTGCCACTGATTTGTGACAGAAAACGCCCATATGAATGAGATGAATTCCAGCAGAAACAGAACAAATGACATTACAGTGGCAACGATAATTCTGCAACAGAACAAGCAATTGTATTTATACACATGCAATCTAAAACAGGCATCCACAAGTTAATATCAATGAATGATCCAACAATTTTTCCGAAACAAAAACCAGCAATAACAACCGAAAAAACGTAACTTTAAGAAAATTAGTAACTAATCAATATTTAAATTTAACAATGTCTTTATATAAGTAAGTAGATGGTAAAGCTCTTTATAGCACACAGTATCATCCAGTGGCCGAATCTGAGACACTTGTGTGAGCTGCTAGCAGTACTAAAAGCCTGCTCAATGCAGTAGGTTTTAAGAAGATGTGAGGACAAACTAATGGTAACCTGGCATAGTGGTAACGTGTTTCATCCAAGCAACAAAGTTACTCTACGCCAGGCTGAGTTAGTACTTGGATAGGTGACTGCTTGCGGGCAGGTAAACCATCTCGGTATGTAACCAGCTGCCTAGGTCAACTCAGCCTTCCATCCCTCCAAGGTAAGTAATCGAGTACCAGCCTAACCCTACCTACCTAACGTGTGTCAGGTAACACTGTGTGATCCCATACGGCAGGTGACGCTCCGTAGCTTTGAGATGGGCTTCCCATTAAGAGCTATATCACCACCTTTAACCTTTAATGATTGGAGTGATTTCCAAACTGAGAAGCAGCAAAGCAAAAACCACAGAAAACAAAGATTGTACGAATGCAAGAAAAGAGTTGACAACAGACTGGTGCTGGAAAAGCATAACTGAAGGCAGTACAGCGATGTGGTAGTTGAGAAAACAGCAGAGGTACATGGGCCGAGAAGAGCTAAAAGTCTTGTGAGTTAGTGTGGTAAGTTAAGTCAAAATTTATATGTGATAACTTATGAGTTACCAGTATTTACAGACTATAAGTACAAAACATAAACAAACCTAGTTTGGTAAACTAAAAAGGTGAATAGAAGCAATCTGCTCAAAAATGACAAAGTGCTGCCAAGTGAAAAGCTTATTAAAACAACCATGATTATTTACTTAAATTAGAAGTACCTAAAACAATTGAAGTGTTGAAATTAATTTCAGCTAAAATTAACTGATGAATTTTAAGTTATTTTCTGTGCAATAGGTAAATAAATATAGTCAACCAATAAGTGGAGATTATGATCTTTCAGCACAGCACTTTCTCAGAAATAAGTTTACTTACTGTATATCCAAAGAGTCATATTCCAACTGTACGTAGCTTTTTCGCAAGCACGCCAATACACTATCATCCTATCAGTTATCACAAAATAAACAGCACTGAAATGACATAACTTTTTGTTACTAATTTATGCAAAATACTAAATACATGTACAAATATTTAATCTAAAAATGAATTAAGATACTTAGACAATAAAAATGCACTAAAGCAAGCTGTCAAACAACAGACACTGCATAGTATGAAAAATCATAAAATGTCACAGCAGAATCATTTTATGACCATCAAGAAATGACTTACCAGTAAACTAAACATTTACAACTTCTATATTGCACAACTAAACTACTGACAAAGTAATGCATTCACACAGATACAATATAAACACAAGACACTGGATCAAACTGGAGTTAATAATAAAATTAATAATAACAACAAATGTCCCATCAGCTGTAAAAAAATTCTTATATCTGGATAATTGATTGTACAAAAAGCTATATCTGCTACGCGGCAGCCACGTTTTCCACGTTTCTGACAAATTTTTATGAATACTGCGGCCGTACGCGTTTCTGCTTGCTGAAAGTATGACTGCGTTCTAGTCTGTGGTTTCTGGAGTATGAAGGTTCATGTTGTTTTCTGGCTGACCGAGCCCTCATGGAATATACCGCCTGGAAAACTTGCTTTGTGCTCATATCTAGATAGACTGTTAGCCGCAGCCTTGTTCTGTGTGTCCTACATATTCAGCTATGCGTGACCAGGTCTACAGTCATGATCAGGTGCTGGGGCTATGGCCGCAAGCCAAGTACAGCTTTGCTGATGTCACTCGCTGCCAGGTGTGGTCTGCGGGGCTTGAATGTGAGAGGTCTAGGCCCCGCGACTGTTGTGGAGGTCAACACCAACATGCAGCCGCCGCCCATCCATCAGCTGATCGACAACTTGACATCGTCTTGCCACTGTTTGCTGGACGACTTGCGACGTTTGCCTGACATGCCATCCAGATGTGGATTGTGTGTGATGCTGCTGTCTTGGCAGCCGTTTTTTCTGCATGTCTTGGGGACGTTCATCAGGCCACACACTGTCATGGTTTCCAGACAGTCATACATAGTTTGTCAAGACTTGTGGTTCTATTTGTGGACCTTGAGGTTTATTACTTAGGCCACATTAACAAATTTCCATGTAATGTAATGTAGCGTGATGTAATGGTTACAAAGAACTTTAAGCATTATGCAGAAATGCTACAAACACACAAGAACAATAAACCATAAACCGGTTAAAATGTACTTACGCGTGCCATGATTGCAACAATGGTTAGAATCAGATGGAAAACACAGATGAGAAACCGCGCTGGTATCAACCCAGTCAAATACATTGCAGACCTTGTGGTAAGCAGCCTTTACAGTACTGAGTTATCACATCAGTATAGCCAGCGACAGCTGCAAGATACAGACGTCAGATACACCATGCATGTAAACAAACAAACACCTTAATTACAGACTGCATCTTCAAGGATTCACAACATCTAGCATGACTTATCAACACTCATTACTCGTTCACTTACAATGCCTTTGCATGTGTTTGACAATCAGCATACCAGAATGGAGCAAATAAACACAAAAAGAGCTGTTGGGTCATGAGGGGGCTTTCTCTGGCACTTGCATGGTGGCCCCTAACGGCCTTCAGAATTTTTGGGGTGTGAGCCCTCAAAAACTTGTACCTAAGTGGTCATGCCCACCTTATGGCCTGTCATGTGGCAAAGTTTCATGGTGGTAGTGCCTTTACCTTAAAAGCTACAGACAATTTTAAGCCAATTTTTGAACCCCATTAAAAAATTATAAGGGGGACCCCATTGTAGCATAACAACACCCAACGTGTAATAATGGCAGTAGAATCTGAGATGATCAGATGCTGAATGCTATCAAAAAAGAGCCTTACAAATGAATGTTTGTAAATGAATGAATGTTTGTAAATGTTTGTAAATGTTTGTAAATGAATGAATGTTTCTCATCTGTGTCTCATCTGTGTAATGATCTAAACTTAAGTTTAGAAATAAGATTAGCCTTAACGTCAGGATTAGGGTTAATGTTAGAAATGCAGGTACTACCCTGAAGTAGGATACCCAATATGATGTACATCAGCAGACTTTTCAGACTGTTTCCTACTTGTTTTTCACGTTTTTTTGCATGAATGTTTTAGTTTAAGGTTAGGGTCAGGCTTGGGGTTAGGGATAGGGTTAGTGTCAAGGGTAGGTCTAGGGTCAGGCCAGAATTGGAAAGGTAAATAAATGGTCAATTGTTTTTTTCCATAATCTCATTACTAATAATACATACAATCTTGAATTGATCGGTCGATCATGTTTATTCGCACAATTGTTATCGAAAATGTAAACAAAAAATGGCCGCCAAGTGGCATGTTAGTGCTGCGTTGCAAACTTATAATATTAAAGTATTGAAGGTTTACCGTTTATCAAGTCAATCGCTTCCAAAATAACTGCATGGTTCACCATTAAAACATCAAAACTAAATGTAAAATGCATTATGAGTCTGCTGAGATACGTCATGTTGCTTAATCAAAGTATTCTACTTTGAGATGGACCAGAAATGCAGTTAAGACTAGTTTGGGAGTTTGGACAGCACTCCTCAGTCACATATGACAATTGCCGATAGAACTGATGTGGGCCAAGGGTTATCAACCTGTCCACGAATCATTGCATTATAAGTTACTTTGTTTTTTTGTTACTTAGTTTTTTTCTTTTTTTTCTGTCCCTGTCTATCTTTTCTGATGTTCTTGTCTGCTCTTGTGGCGAACAAACATATATATTACATTACGTGATCGGCGTTTTAGGCGTTGCTAAGAGTATTTTTTACTGGTTACTAAAATTTAATACCAAACGGTCGCAAAAAACTAGGTTTTAGGATTTTTTTAGATTTATTCATTTTTCACTAAGGTACAAAAATTAGAGTTAGGTTAGGGTTTAGGGTTAGGTTTAAGGGTTAGGGTTAGTCTTAGTGATTATGTCTGGTCATATTAGTGT
>Ga0056128_1006516_pt1 | contig 14740 bp, 8 predicted proteins | sample WorMetLIZISLAND2_FD_71113 | JGI IMG/M metagenome (GOLD analysis project Ga0056128, IMG submission 71113) | Marine gutless worms symbiont microbial communities from Max Planck institute for Marine Microbiology, Germany - Olavius geniculatus... ...
TAGTTACATGCATAGCAGCTAAGCTGTTGTTAGAATTTGTTAAGAATATTTCACACTTTACAACTGGCGGAAATATTTAGTTTATTATTTCACTGAAACAATTTAATACATGGGAGCGCAACAACGAGCTATAAATAGCTCGTTGAGCGCAGCCACTTGTCATGAGGCGTGGCCTAATATGCTAATTGTACGTCACGATGTATGAAATGTAAAAATGCATCCCGGGATCCCGAAATCCCTAGTTCTCAATGTCGACATCAATAGACAAGCAGCAGCATCCGTCACGAACTTGAAAGTCCACACATTTCCGTTAAGAGTTGATACAAAGTCTAGAAAAGTGGCAACTAAATCAGCCAGTTATGTTCAAAATTTGGCACTTGCACTAATGCACTTTTAAAACTTACATAAATTGATCACATTGTCACCAGAGCTGTCAAATTCTCTAGAGCTGTGAAATTAATGCATTAATGTGTTAATAAATTAGTGCACGTTAAATTAATTAATGCACATATGTAAGCTTATGTTAATTTACTAAATTCCCTGAAGCAATTCCGTTAAACTGCGGTTATTCAACAATTGAATGAATTCAAGTAACTAAACTGTAGTTGCTGTTCTATCACTACTATAAATAATCATTTTGACGTCTATGCTAGCTATGACGGCAGTTATTGATTATACGTTTAAAATGTGTTTTTAATTTTAACTTTCTATATTCTACAGGCAGGGCCCCCAAAAGCCGGATATCCATTTCTTGTAGATTTGGCCTGGACCCAAATCCCACTGGGTCATAACCAAAAGGAGGGACCCAAACTTTGTATTATTTCAAAAAACTAAGAGATAAAAAAAGTTGCTAACTACAGCTAACTACTTCAGCCAAACACAAAATAAGGACCAAAAACACAAAACTCAAAATCTGCTATTGAACAGTAGCACAAAAGGTGAAGCTTACTATAATTTGCCAACAGCACAGTGTCCATTCTCCAAAAAAAATGGACTCAGTAAGTAAAATGAAAAACAATTCACCCAAATGCCTGATGTCACAGATCCAAATCCAGTTCAAATCTGGCGAGATACAGCCTGTGGATTCAATTCCAGAATCTTAGAACATGGATCCAGCAAACCATGCTTGATCCGATGCATCCCTAGTTATCAACATAACTACAATTGCCTAATGAGACAATAACTCTTTCAAATGAAACACAGAAATGTTTTTTTTTGTTTACAACTGCCACCATGAGATTGACAGAGCGATATCAGACAACACTTTAGCAGTCAAAACGAGCAGATTAAAAGTCTGTCTCTGTCTCTGTTGTCAACTAAACACTTCACTTGCTGGGAAGTATTACACCATCGTACTGCAAAACAGACACAAAGCACAATTAGCATAGCATTATCATCACAATTACTGCAGCAAGAGACATAACTGATGACAACAAAATATTTGCAGCCCAGATCAAATAATAACATATGCCAACATGCAATTTCATCATCATCATCATTTCTGGCAAGCACCACTAGGAGTGCGTAGCGCCGAACGTAGACATCGATCTCCAGAGTGGGTGGAGATGATGGAGACGTCCAGTCTCCTAGGCAGTAAAAGATTCCCCTGGTCGCTCGCCACGCATATGCAGAACAGATGGATGGCCTCGCCCCTGTTGGTACCAGGTATAGCCCTAATGACAGCCGCTTGCCAGGTTTGGAATCGAAGTTCCTTCTCCTGGACGGAATTGCCTGAAGAGACTAAGCGAGCCCCATCTGCCCCGGTGTGGAATCAGAGTTTTCCTTCTCCTAGGCACTGTTGGTCCGCGGCACCTTCGACCATGCAATTTGCGTTGTTTAAAATTCTGCAGCACAAGCACAGTTTAGGCCAAATGCCTTCCCTGAAGCCACTAGTCCACTATGTTGGAAAAAATGCAAATCTCGTGCAGTTTTATTAGAAATACAATTAATAAGGCTGCAGTGCAATAAATACGACGAAATTTTACATCACCAGGTATAATTTGTTGTTTTTGCCTGTTTTATCATTAACTTCTGAAGACTTTGACACCAGAACCCCTGAGGGCTTTGCTCTTTCACCCAAATGGGAAACACTGGTCCCCTTACTTGGAGCCCCTGAAACTTTAAACTCACCGGCCAATTTCCACACCAGTCTTCTTCCACAAAGTTGCATTTTTCCCTAACATTCTTAACTCTGATATATCATGCATCATTCAACTATGCCTTAACACACTGCCCAGCCATTTCACAATTATCATATGCAGAAAATTATCATTACTCAGGAGTGAGTGAGTGAGTGAGTAGGGTTTAACGTCCCACCCGACACAGTATAAGTCATTTTGGGGACGGCCTTTGCAGGCAAAATTGCACATACACATAATAACAGAACAAAAAGTTTAACCTTTACAGAAAGTTTAACCTTTATAAAATATGAAACACAAAAAAACGACAGAAACACAAAATTGTAAGAACTGCCGATTATAATTGGGCATATGTATCGAAAATGACAGTTCTAATAATCTTCCCTGTTATCCTTCAAACAGTCATCATATCTCATAATGTTGTCTATTGGAGGACAGGGGAAGACAGACAGACGGCAGCAACCAACCTTCTGCTGGAACCACTTCATTGACTCTTCACGACTCACGCGATGTCTGTTGCCAATTACTCCCGTCGCACGGCGCTTCTTTGACACATTATATCCTGCAAATACCCGACACGTCCATTTACTTACTAATACACTAAGTGCCAGTAATTGTCTGCTCAGTCTAAAAGAATGAATGACGACAAATATATCTACACCTCATGCATCACTTCTTTAGCCTTGGAAACGTCGACTCTCAATACATTACTAATTCTATCAGTGATATCAAAATTATCACCTTACCACCGCATACAGTGTTTATTTTATCAACAGCTTGAATTCTTCAACCATTCTATCACTTCTGATTGACATTGTAGCTATAATAATGTTTCTAATAATCTTTGGAGTTGATTCAACAAAAATTGCACGTGTGCCATAAATAGTTATAACGCCCTGTACAGTGTATACATTATCCAATACAGTAGACTCACCAAGCCAGCTCAATTATGGCATTGTACATAGCAATTGCCCCCACTCTAAATTCTGGGCTGTCGGGAAATTGTTGGAAAATCTTCTTGTCAATTTTTTGGTCCAAAGTGTACAATATGGGTTAAAAACCTTTATTTTGGGAAAATTTAGGGATGAAATTAAAATTTTGTGCACCGATAACCTCCTCTGTCAAACACTGCCAGTTGCCCGTTAGAATTCTGTCCAAAATTTGCAGAGTCTGTCAAAAAATTGCAACTTCCTGCCCGATGACATTTTTTGCCAGCTTGACAAGTGCTCGACAATCTGGCTTGACGACCACTTGCCATGAGCGCTCGTCGAGCCAGTTTAATGAATGCTTACAATACTACCTGTAACTAAAATAGCTTGCAATACACCAATTTAGACTAAAAAGCAAGTACAACAGTGAATAAAGATTTTGCAAAGTACAGTATACAGTGTTTATACACCATATTTCAGTGTTTTTCTCTTGCATGTCACAAACTGGACAGCAACCCATCGGAGATTATCACCGGTGTCACGAGAAATTTGTCGCACCTCGAAAATTCTTCCTACCTACTGTCATAATGTAATTAACGCTAACCCTAACCCTAACCTCAACCCTAGCCCTAATCCTAACCCTAATCTTAATCCTACTCCTAACCCTAACCCTAAATTTAACCCTATCCTTAATCTTAACCCTAACCCGTACTGCTGTGTGTGGGAATAATTTTCCGGTGCGACAAATTTTCCACTACACCGGCAATTCCATACAGTATTGATCGTCCTCAATTGAGCAAGTTACCTGGTCGACCGAGAACTACGTAGAAGTCCATGCCGTAGATGCCAATGTTGGGGTCATACTTGATACCGAGGTCGATGTGTTCTTGGATGCCAAAGCCGAAGTTGCCCGTCGCACTGAAGTTGCCTTTCCTCAACTCATATTCCCTTACCTCCGAAACACAGCAAACGCACAAGACTCAAGTGATGCCGTCTACTGAGAAAAAAAACAGTTAAAAGTTTAAATCCTGTCTATAGTTGTTAACGGTGACCTACTTCAAACCTACAGGGCATCACCTGCCACATGGGATCACACAACATTACACACCACCCGACCCAGGTGAATGTGCCCCACACCGACCGGCCGATCCCAGCCAGACAAGTTGGTACGTGATTTGCCCATCCCAGGTGCATTCACCTGTGACAAGTGGCAGATAACACTATGTGATCCCATATGGCAGGTGACGCTCCATAGATCTGAGATAGGTTGCCTATGAAGAGCCACAGCATTTAACAATTAACCATAACTCAGAGAGACAAAAGGTTCCTTGCTTTCGCTCGCCGTTGCTCTTTCTTGTTGATTATAGAGCTAAATGGCTTGTTTACCTTCCACAGACAGTTAACCATCCAAGTATATAGCAATTTGACAGCAATCAAACCAAAGTCAAATCGATGAACTCTTGATCCAAAGTCCAACATCTTAACCATTACACCAATAAAGGCACAAAGATGATCTTACTGCTCGATAAACTAAATGCTGAACACGTCACGCTTATGCAAAGTTGAAAAACCTGGTCTATTCTAAAGAAAGCACAATACGGTGGATTTTGTCTAATGGGATCAAACTAGTTTTCTTCAAAAGACCCAACTTCATGGGTTATAGGGTTTAGCGAGCTTTAAGTTACTACAATGAGCACGGCTAGATACTGCTCATGTCCATTGGTTTAAAGCATAACCAATGCCCTCAATAGCACATTATTACTGGCAAAACAAAAAATAAAATTAGATTAAGTTTGGAGTGGATTTTTTTGTTGTGTTTAAAACCATGAATAGGATAAAACAGCTAAACAACGATGAACAGCAAAATGCAATTCTATTGAGTATTATTCATGCACACAACATTAGCAACGTAAACTCAGAAACATGTTGACACAACGTGGGGTGTGTAGACATTTAAGTTTGCCTAGCGTAACATTTACTGTATACCTTCAGTCCGCGATCCAGAATCTCTTCGGCTTTAGCACCGCGGACCGTGCAGTGGACAGCAATCTTTTCATTTCTGCGGATTCCGAAGGAACGCACGGTGTAACGAGCTAAATTCATGGCAACACAACAACAATAAACAAACAAGAAATTTGAGCTAATGCTCACAAGATGTGTGAAAGCCTATAGCAGTTCCTGTTCGCAAACTCTCGGTCTATCTCCAGCCATTTCATCGTAGTTCATTCTTGCAGTGTGTGCTGCAGCCGAAGATCGCAAAAATCAATAAAAAACCCCTTACTGGTATTTTGTAAGTTGAGGGTCTTTCAAAGCCATTAATGTTGATACAACTGAAAAGCTCGTCACTAGTGCTTGCTGTTATAGAGAGCATGCCCATGCCTATCTGCAACCGCTATGATGAAAGACTAGCCACAATGGCAAAATAACGACTTTTACGGGGTACCACTGTTTGACGCCCTCGTGCGCAGGTTTCCTTGAACCTAGAAAATCAAGACTTGGACCGCCAAAATCGAGAGTCAGTGTAAGACTTCTTATTAATGATTAATGGTAACCCAGGCCCTATCTTGCACTGTTATTGAGACACAGCGACTTATTAGCTAAAAATCGCACATTTTTTCCTACCTCCTCTCATTTAGTGCCTTCGTTCAAGGTGACCCCCTTCAAATTTATGGCAAAGCTTTACGGTTCCTAAAACTAGAGTCCTGGAGGCAGCTGACAGTGAAGATTTGGTGATCCTAGTTTGCACCATTTCTGACTGATCCACCCATGCGACAGACGGACAGACAGAATTGCGATGGCTAGGATTTGCTAAGCAGCAGCTGCTTTCATGCGTAATTACATCTAAAACTCTCAAAGCTCTCAACGTAAACGAAAACAAGCCACCAGTACAAACAAGTACCAAAGTAATTAGAATGAAAACATGGAATCACTGCTGGTTGTTATTCACCATGTGGCCAGCAGCAAAATTGCATGTTTTCACTAGGATTTCACCCCAGAAACTCCCTTTTCCATGTTCCGCTGGAGGACCAAAGACACTCGTCTAATAAAATGTGTCAACAGATCCCACAAGTGCACCTACCAAGTAACGCTTTAAACCACTGAACAGTTTAAGCAGAGATCACAGATGTGACAGATGACCCTGGAGACAAGACATACTGTGGAGAAATGTCTAAGAATATTTTAGGCAATCGTGTGTGCTGCAAGAGTGATTCCACATAAAAAAATCTAGAAAGACAAAACAAGCAACTGATTTTTTTCATTTAAATTGATCATCACTTTGTGTACATTTCTGAAATATTAGCCAAATGTAAAAAAAACAGCGAACCTTTAGAGAATACGGGCTGTTGACCGGTCAGCTGTTCCAACACTTTGGCAGCTCGTGTCAGCCTGTCTCCGGACTCACCGACGCAAATGTTGAGACACAACTTGAGGATGCGCAATTCTCGCATTGGATTATTCTTCTTCTTATCATCTTTGCCTGCGGCTACTTTTGTTGGCTGTAACAAACCAGTTGGTATGAAAAGCAATAAACTTATATTAACACAGAAACATAGCACAGAAGTAGAGAAGAAAGTACAGGTACACCAAAACACTGTGTCTACAGGTTCGAAAGTCGAGCCAACATTTCCTGCGACTCAAGGTTTTAAAGTCAGGTATCATGATACTGGACCCTAATTGCAGCCCTAACCGTAACTGTGGGGAAATTATAATTAGACAGTGGTTATCTGCACTCCGGAGTGCGCATATCCACATGGTTGGACTATTCGCACTCCTGGCGATATTCGATATCCCACAGGTGGCACTAGCGTTGCGATACTAGTGTTATTGGACAGCATAGTGTTACTGCTTTTGGTTCAGTATTAAAGTTAAAGTTAAGTCTAAAGTTTAGATTTATTACTTACTATCACTTATTCAGGTTTTTTAGCTATTACATTTTTAGCGTACGAATTTAATTATTCATGCAATTATTTCACAAGAGATTAGTGCTCAAACTTTCGGGTATTTTTGTACCCAGGTACCCATCGGGTATTAAAACGGGTACCCGGGTACCCGGTTTTCGGGTATTAAAATTGCAACATACACAAGACCACGACTTCCCCTACCCCCTACCTTAAACGCCACTTACAAACTATTTTTATATTGATCAAATAGCTTAGGCCAACAGCACAGCCACTAGCCACACAAAATTAAAATAACACATTTGTGTAACTGAGTGGTGCTTGTATTAATGACGTTACACGTACTTTTTATGGCCATACCATGGGCCTACAACGGCATTTCTTTCATTTCTTATTTCGATGTGGAGCTTGTGGTTAGTATCATAATACAAAAACCCCAGCTGACGTTATAAGACAGCCGACTATACTGGTTGTCAGTGACCTTCGATGATCCTTTGAGATCATTAAAGGTCGATGATTTTCATCTTATCTGAAAGGGTGTATGCAATTTCCTATTAGTGATCGATAGCAATCTTTGGCCCTATCTCTCCTTGTTTTCACGATACAGCTTGAAACTATTTATGGAAAATTGCAGCAAAACTGCTGCAGATAAAGACGTGGTTACTATATTGACAGTTTATAGTAAGTCGCCAGCGTCTTATTCGATGGTAGCATCGCCGACCCTCAATGACTTACCGTTTAGCCACAATATCGCACGACTGGCATACCACAGTACTAATTAAGCATGGCATTATTGTCTGTGCGCATGCACAGTCCAATGTCGCGCAGAAAATGTTATTGACCGCATGAGCACACAGCCTCGCAAGGGTCTATCCATTCAAGCTGGGGTCAATTTCTGTGTCCGTGCACGGTTCGAACATCTGAAGGCGATTGCATGATATCTTGTTTGCATCATCTAAGCATAGACACCTTGAATAGTTCCTTGGGCAGCATTGTAGCAGGTTATTCATACTAAAGATTGACATGATTGGAAACAGAATGTTAGCTAACCAGAATATTCAGTAGTCGAAATTTTTCAAGTAAAAACAGCATCGAATGTTTCTCAAGTTTAAGTTTTCTACTCATAACTAATTAACAGCAGCAACGTGGACATGGAAGTGTCGACGCAAGTCTTTGTTTATATGCTGTCGGTAAGCATAAGCGATCTGTGCGCACAGTAAATAACACATTTTGATCGCAAATGGACCGTGCGTGCGCACGGTAAACATAATCATTGTATAATTAATTTGGTAAGCCGTAATTAATTTCAGTTGAAGGTAAATTTTGAAACAACGTAGATACGACAAAAATACAAAAATATGATAAAATGTCAAACGGACACCTTTGTATCCAGTATATAAAGTGCACAGCTACAGAAAAACTCGCAAATACCATATACAACGTACATTCTGTGTTCAAACTAGCGAAAGATTATTATCAAAGTCTAGAGATGAACCAGAATTAGAAGAGACACTTCAAACTGGAATTTTGAGGCTCGTAGCCATGTGTTTATGGCGTGAACGTGTGTCAGCTAACTCTAACAAAATTACAAAGCAGACACAATACAATACTGAAATGCCACATTACGGCAAATATTACAGCAACACGTATTCAAACAATACAAACAATATAAGCGCAAAAAAGCAATATTTTAATAAAATCTCATACAACACTAACCGCCATGTTTACTATTTGTCCAAAAAGGAAGTAGAATCATTTTAGCGTTTCCACGCCGAATTTCTCGAATTCCCATGATTGTGCTCCAAAAATGCCCGAATTGGCGTTAAAGGATCCCAAACTCATAAAAACGCAAATAAAGCATTATGACCAGTTTGGAAAAATATTTTAACCCCAAATGCTAAAATAATGACAAAATTTGTTTGCACTTGTCAGACTATGCTGATACTACCGCAACACTATTCAGCACTCGAGAGACATCACTGAGACACGTGTCCCGAAAAAAGTAACCCCTTATATATGTTTCCATAACTCCAACAAACAACGTCATATTTTAACAAAATTTCACGCCAACAATCCAACATCTAATTGCAATCAAACGGCCAAGTTTCCGCAAAATCCGTCAAGGCAAAGAATAAAATACAGCGGGTTTAGAGAAGTCACCCCGACGGATGTAGTGTGTAGCGTAAGTTGTCTGTCTGATTGGACGCTCATATATAAACGTAAACTGGCTTTCTCTATCCGTACTGGGACTGCATTCTGATCCGTACTATCTTCGAATAGTGACATGAGACTGAGACTGACGAGTGACTATGCCGGAGCATACCGCTGCCGTTGCCGCTGCTACTATGTGATCCGTAGCTGAACGGCCGCGCCACTGCTGGGTTCAAAGGTTCGTCGACGGTATGTCGAGCTCCGAGCAAAGCGGAGCGTTTCGAGGCTGATTCGTCATTCACTATCGCTGCGACTGATCCGTCATCATCACGTACGCTGCCTGACGGGTGGCTTTCTGCTCTTCCCATACTGATGCAGTTACCACCAGCGATCCGTCGACCTTCCCGGTACGGTGCTACGGGTGCCAATACCCTACGGATGAGTCCTATCGGTCCAAGGGAGACCTGTCGATCTGTCAGGACTTATGTGAGTGATATGGTGATTTGCGTTAAGTTCGAGGACTGGAGAGGCAAGTGAGGTGAACCTACAAGACGGTGCTTTTATATGCGCCGACCAGGCCTAGCGCGCACGCACTGCACCTGCCTGCCACGTAGCTCGCTGCCACGTACGATTACGTCACGCTATTGAACCGTGGCATGTTAGTGGATTGTGTGATGGTTTGTGTCCTGGACTAAGTACGCAGCCTTTGATGCCCCGACTGGCGATTTATGTCCTTAGCGGGGGGGGAGAGGGTAGCCGCTGCTGGAGAAGGCAGAACAGTGAATCGTGATTGGGCGAATAATGTAACCAATAAGCATCGTGGACTTAATGAGTGATTGGTTTTACACGACCGGATTAGATCTCTGCAGCCCACCAACCTGTTGCCAAGTCGGTGTCAACTGTCTATATGCGAATTACTTTCTGCACAAACAAGTCGCCTAACGTTAACTGCCACGTGAATCAACTTTTGACAATTGTAGGTCTACAAGTTATGGTGCACAGACTGGCTGAAGATACAGCTGCCATGCTCAGTGGCGTATTTAAGGGGGGGAGCACGGTGCGATGCCCCCCTTTGGCCCGAACATGAAATTTTTTTACAGCCAACTTTATACGAAAAGGTGCGTTCTTTGCCATTTTCCAGCAAGAATTGCAAAATTCAACAATGTTTGATGGTCGAGCTATTGCTACACTCTGTCATATGTCTTTTTGTCGTCTGTCTGTAATGTGTTTATATAATAATATAAGACGTGATTAAATGGTACGTCGCATGCGGTGGTCGTCGATGCTGTTGTTTCATAACTACTTCTTGCAAACAGAGCATATTCTAAGAAAATTTATGGACTCCACTTTACTAAAAATTACAAGTTTATAGCTATATTGGATCGCCAGACAATTTGCACTTGTACTATATGAAAACTTATGAAAATAATTAGTGTCTAAAAATGCTCAAAAAATCCTGCATAATAAATAGTCTCCGAATCTGAGCAGTTCAGTTTATTGGGAACTGTAGAACAAAGGAAAAAAAGACAAAAATACGTCTATAGCAAATGACTCAAATTTTTTCCAACAAAAACATCAGCAACCAACAACAACAGAGGCTACAAGGCAAATCTCAATATATTCACTACAGTACAAAGTCAGAATTAATCCCAATTAGACCCTTTTTGGCAAAAACGTGGGGTCTCGAACATAATTTTTTTTGACATTATCAATGTAGCACACAATGATTTACCATGAATATTCAGTGTTGCAACTTACGCAGCATTAAGCTGCATGATATCACACATGTCCTTCTGAATTCAAAAGCCTTCACATATAACTATGTGTCAAGTTTGACTAAACTAAATGAGTAAGTAACACGAGTTTCAACTTTCCAGGCCAGCAAATGCCACACTGCTGTCCAACATTCTCTGACCTGTGGAGCATTTTTTTCAGCCGAACACAGTGAACATACCAAACTTCGTTTTCATTACAGAACTCAAATATACATAAATGTGTAAACAAAAAAGCCTAGAACAGTACCACAGACAACAGCTGTTTTACAATTTCAGTATTTTGTTCACTGCAAAGTCATACAATTCTCTGTTCTTCCGTTTCACTTGCTGCAGCTGTTCCAGTGTACTCGCCTCTTCACAAGCGGACTGCATGGACGAAGACACCAAACTCTGCTGCAAAGAGAAACGCAAGCAACAAATAATTTTACCTAAAGACGGAATTGCTCATCTGTATTATTGTCTCTGCCAAGGTGAACAGAGTTCTGTCCGTCTGTGTGTGTGTGTACATGTACTTCGAGGCGCTATATCTCCACAACTGTGCCAGATAGATGCATGGTCGCAATGGACCACCCATAGGAAGTCAACCGCCGCAAGTCAAAAGCTAACGTCACCGATGACATCACGTGACCCCGAAAGGTCAAGGTCGCAACCCCATTATCTTTGAGGCACCATATTTTGACAACGATGCCAGATAGATGGGGAGACAATTTCCAGCTCTTTCTTGTCCCTGGTCTTTCCTTGTTGTAGGGTGTAGTTGTTGCTGTAGGCGTAGTAGTAGTTGTAGGTCTAGTAGCAGTAGCAGTAGTAGTAATGTTTAAATCATTTTACTTGGTGGAGTTATGCACTCTGATGAGCACCTTCTTGTTGAACTCTTTAATTGCTTATTCACACAAGTGCAGAGAAACAGAACACAACATGTAACAAAGAGACAGTGTTCGACCCACAAATCTAACCTTCCTCTGGGGGGGCATGATACCCATCAAACACAGTGTGACACTAAACCCCAAAAGTCTACATGCTAAATGGCGTCTAAATCAGTCAAACACTTTAAGCACAGTGGATGCAATGAATAGACCACACAATGTAAAAAAATGAAGCTATAGACAGGATCACTTGCATTAGAGCAAATCAGGCAAACAACAGAACAATAAATATTTAACTACTTAGCACTTATTACACCATGAATCAGACAAATGAAACATGAAAGTTTTATTTTTTTAAATCAAAGAACAGTAAAAAACTTCACAAGTTATCAACAACTATCAGCACTACTACGCTGCTTTTCAACATTTGTTTTCGCAACCACACCATATAGAAAGAATCAGACAGCAATTGCTAGCATAAAATCTTTTCATTGTACCTGTAACCTGCAATAAGTTATGCTTATTTGTATGTTATGATTGCAACCAAATTTTCCAATCTACTCACATTAATCAAGCTGCTTTGATCCTCCTTTGAATGCCGATAAAGCTGCAAAAAGTACAATTACAGTTACATTTAATTACATAATATACCACAAAATAAATCAAAGCAAATTCATCAAATGCAGAAAAAAAACAACATTTTGCAACAAATAATGCACAGCTAAGCTCAATGCAAAAAAAATTATTGCAGCAGAGCAAATTGCAAATTCACAATACCGGTACCTTTTATTCGATACCTTTTACTGTACGAGTATTTTGTGCTCATGTTACAATTAACTACAAACCAAAGTGCAAGACATGCAGAAAAGTCACCAAAATTTTGCCCTATGCTAATGAGTTCCACGCATCATGGGTAAAAAAACATAGAGGGAGTACCAAGTTACAAGTTTCAAACAGAAAATTCCAAATTTAAGACATAAAACCTACATTGTTCAAAATTTCAATTCTACCCTAAAAATTGTCGTAAAGTTGGGTAATTGCAGCTCCAAAATTCTGTACAATCAAAAGAAAATTGTCTGTCAAAAAATGATCGAATGAGCTAAAATTTAGGAGACGACCGGAAGAGCAGTGCCCCCCTCTTCAGCTTCGATACCATCGGCTCAAAATTTGTTCTTCACAACTCCCACAATGCATTGCGGAAGTGAGTTCCAGTTCTGGATTTTAATTTCCACCTCATCATCACTATCATAGCGTAGCCAAGCTGGGCTGCAGCCTTGCTTCGTGTCCACAATTATAGTTAAAATTTGTAAGCAACAGTCAACTACCATCCTCATTCCGGCGTGACCTAAAAACTGAACTGTTTGTTGATGATGATGATGATGAAGGACGAATAAACTTCAACGTGGCGCTAAGTCCTAAAACTAAAAGGACACATAACAATAAGCTTAAACAGTGAAGTCACGTAATAGTAGTCAGTGCAGTGAGACGTTCTTAGTCATGTCTGTAAGACCGGGCAAAAAGTTCAGTTTTTCAGTCTGCTGTGGAAAACATGCAACGACGGCGATGACCGGACTGACTCCAGCAAACTGTTCCAGACCGATGCAGCAATCGCTGGAAAGGTGCGGTCGCCAATGGTAGAATGCACAGTGCGTGGAACGACCAGCGCTGATGTAGTCGAAGAGCGCAGTCGTCGACGTGCATTGAGGTGTGACACGCGCTGAAGATCTGAAGCCAGGTAGCCAGGTGCAGAGCCATAAAGGCAGCAATACACTAGCACTGCCAGCCGGAACGAAACACGTTCTGGCATCCAAAGCCAGTGTAATCTGCGCAGTAACGGCTGAATGTGGTCCTGACGACAAGCTTTGAAGATCAGCCGTGAAACGGCGTTCTGCACAGACTGAAGTCTGTCCATGAGTTGTTTCGGAAGGCTGGCAAAAGTTGCAAAGCCGTAGTCAAGCCTGGAAAACACCAGCGCCACGATCAGCGACTGCATCACGTCGTTTGACACAGATCGGCGTATGCTTCGTAGTTGTCGAAGGGCAGCAAAACGCTTCAAACAAATCTGACTGACTTGGGTACGCATCGTCAGGTTAGCGTCAATGAAAATACCGAGATTGCACACACATCTGACAGGCAACACAAGATCAGAGCCAACAGCCAACGAATCACTAGCACACTCGTGACTGTTTCTAAACCGTAAGGTAGGTGAACACTGACTATCTACTCATCATCATCATCATCATCAACTGTGCTAAAGCAGATGATGACAAAAGAACAAAAACCTGAGTAAACTTTGCTTCAGTCATCACGTCTACACACGTTAAAGGGTTAAAGACACAAACAGTTCTGTATGCGAAACCATTTGCAGCCTACATATTTTGCACTTTGAGAATAAAATTGTCTGATGAGAAAAAAATGTAGCGTTGTGGTAAACCAAATACATGAAAGCAAAACAAAACCTGAGTATGTCCGTGAAGCCGGACGTTGATACAAGTAGCCGTGCTACCAGTAGAGTCTGTGACAATGTCAGCGGTGTTGCTGTGAAGATGACGTTTGAACTGAGGTAGCGGCATCAGAGGTCGCGTGGCGTCAACATCAATGACTGTCATCGGCATCAGTGTGAACTTTACTTCAGTCACCACATCTATGCAGTTAAATAAACATTACACGTCCTCAGACAGGCACCAGCTTACAACACAAAAACAAAGATAAAGGGCTAGTGCATCACACGGTGTGCCTCTTTACATCCTAGCTTTTGCTGGTACTCAATTGCAGCTACCCACAAAGGGAAGGCCAGGCTGAGTGTTGACATGATGATGATGATAATGATGAAAGACGAATTAGTTTTAGCGTGGCGTTAAGTCCTAAGACTACAAGGACACGTAACAATAAGCCTAAACAGTGAAGTCACGTAATAGTAGTCAGTGCAATAAGACGTTGTTAGTCATGACTGTAAGACCAGGCAAAAAGTTCGGTTTTCAGTCT
>Ga0056128_1006517_pt1 | contig 14739 bp, 14 predicted proteins | sample WorMetLIZISLAND2_FD_71113 | JGI IMG/M metagenome (GOLD analysis project Ga0056128, IMG submission 71113) | Marine gutless worms symbiont microbial communities from Max Planck institute for Marine Microbiology, Germany - Olavius geniculatus... ...
GGCTCATTATGCGAACGCAGGCATAGAGACGCTTCCGCGTTCATTTACAGCAGTATCCATAATGTTTTGCTTCAGAACAATCCAGACTTCACCAGTCACTTCTTGAATTCATAAACATTCCTGTACATTATCAGTACTTTATGACGATCAAACCTTGTGATTGACTGACTGGGCCCAGATATCTTGACAGATAGAATTTACTGAAGTTTTTTTTACTCATTTCAACATAATGATTTGCTTGATCTACTTTCCCCAGGAAGTGCAGGAGCAGACGTTAGGTAAAGCGGGAACTAAAACAATCATTCAATAGCCAGTGGTGTCAACTGTCAGAAATATTGTAGCCAAAAATCGATTAAATCTGATAATGCTTTTTCAAGTTATGATCGATAATGTCGGGATGTTTTTGCGCACTTTAACGCATATTTCGCTTGGTCGGCATTTCATTGGTAGTGCAAAAGCAAAAATTGGGCGAGGTAGTAAACTAGATGGTTATTTGCATTTGATGGCAAGTTGTGTCAGAAATATTCACACCAAAAATTATTGGAATCTGTTAATTTGTCTTGAAGTTGCAATCGAAAATGTCGAGGATGTTTTTCGAGACACAGTGTAGTTTAAAAACTGAACTGCCTAGTCTCTGCCGTCACGCATGCGCCTGCGATTCGTTCGTGACAAAGTTTTTACGCGCGAAAGCAGCTACTGCTTTCAGCGCGTCTTAGCCATCGCAATTCTGTCCGTCTGTCTGTCTGTTCGTCTATCCGTCTGTCACACGGGTGGATCAGGCAAAAACGGTTCAAGCTAGGATCACAAAATCTTCACCATCGGCTGCCTGGAAGACTAGTTTCAGGAACCGTAAAGCTTTTTCATGAATTCGAAGGGAGTCACCCCGAACGAGAGCGCTAAGTGAGAGGGGGTGGGCAAAATTTGCGATTTTTGGCTAATAAGTCGCTGTATCTCAGTAACAGTGCGAGATAGAGCCTAGGTTACTATTAATCACTAATAGGAAGTCGTACACTGGCTCTCGATTGGCGCCCAATTCAATGACCTTGAATGACCCTGAACGCCAAAATAGGCGGTTTTATGGATTTTGGGCGATTTCAGACTGCGACACACATTGCAAGAGCGAAATGCGCCGAAACCAGTTGAGGTAAACATGGACAAGCTGCGTATGAAATTTTCAGTATTGAAGGTAGATTTCAACGGTCCAAGTCTTGATTTTCTAGGTTCAAGGAAACGGCGCACCAGGGCATCGAAGAGCGGTATTCCCGTGGCTGGAGATAGACTGCCAGTTTGCGAACAGGAACTGCTACAGGCTTTCGCGCATCCCGTGAGCATTAGCCTAAATTTCTTGTTTGATTAATATAGGCCCATTGCATGCTTTAACCTAAGCTGGTTTCAACATACATAAAACCATGTTTCAGATCAGGTAATAAGAGGAAAACTGTGTCTACGGTTGTTACACGGAATTCCTAAGTAAGTGGACATTAACGACAGAAAATTTATGCCATGGTTCTCTTTTATAGGTGCCTACCCAGCAAAGCCTAATCGGCTTTTTAAACAAAAGTTGGGGGGAGTAATTTGACAGACCGCACGGCATCAGGGGCGTCTATCCCCCTAAGTCCTTGGAGCAAGTTTCCCCCTAACTCAAGGTGATTCGCCATAGGCGCCAAAAACGAGGCGCCGCAGGCGTTGAGGGGGTGGAGAATGGGGTGGGGGTATCCCCCTCCTTAGCCGACTAGGAGGTCTGGGGGAGCGTCGTCAGCTCCCCGAGCGGGGTCCGGGGCGCAGCCCGGGCGAAAAACGAATTTTGTGCATTGTAAGCATCACAGAGCACTTCTGGTTGCAAGATAGTGTAAATAGTGAAAACGGCATATTACAAGCTGAAATGTAGTATGCCATAAAAACTGGGCAGCAGACTCGAGCATCGGTTACAGCAAGAACTAACATTCGTGATATCTCAAGGACCAAGCAAACAGTAACAGCGTCATTAGCAACCTTATCATCATCATCATCATCATTAGCTGTAGCAACAGCAAATTGACACTAGGTAAAGGTGCCATGCCCCACTGGGGCGTAGGCGGGGTGCTCATCTCCCTGTCTGTGACCGTTGAGCCCGTAGGTGGATAGACCACTGAGTCCGTGACGCATGCCCAGTATGACGCCAGAACTACGGTTACCTTCCCACTCAAACAGCATCACCACTCTTTGATCACTGGTACCAAATTATACTGCTTGGTGACAGAGGCGCATGTGTGTGAACAACTTGCCCAAGGTCGTTACCCGGCAGTGTCCTGGTGCGGAGTCGAACCTGCGCCTTTGAGTGACCTCAGGATTACAAGTCCGGCACGTTACCGTTAGACTACCGAGCCACACTGCTACTGCCACCGATAAACAAGACAGACACACAGACTAGAGGCCAGTTGTCATTGATATAGGCCTAAGCAGCTTGCATGAGTGCAACTGCGTCGTGAGGCAACCGTACATTGTTAATGAATAATAGTTATAACATCAGCAGTGATTAGTTCACACGAAATGACACTAGTAAACAACTGAGTTGACGTCATCATTCAAGTCTATAACTGACATCAATGTCACTGACACTGGCGTGTTACTGACAGTCTGACACACAATCCTGTTCTTTAAACATTCAGACACTCTTGCAACAAGCTGCAATTGGTCACAAGTAAATTGTTTTATCACTTCTGATATTCTGATCACTTGCATCCGGTTGCAAAAAATATCACGACTCCCACTAAGTCCAGACAACCGTTTAAAACAGTTCCTAGGGGTAAGGTTTTTGAGAGTTTAGAGGAAGTTGAATATTGTCATATTCTGCATTTCTGATATACTGCATATACGTGCAGTATACCAAAAAAATGCAAAATTATAATAATTATAATATTCAACCCTCTAATTTCCAAAAAACGTTAGAGGAGGGAGATAAATACTATGTGTCTGCATTTCTGATGTATTCCACACATGCAAAACCTTTCTAGAGGGAAAGTTTTTGAAAAATTGGAGAAAAGAAGTTAAATATAAAAATTTTGCATTTCTGCTATATTGCATGTACACTTCCCCCCTAATTTCACAAACACTGTCTAGGGGAAAAGGTTTTTGAAAAATTAGAGGGATTATAAGATATAATTCTGTTTTTTGATATATTGCATAAACATGCAAAACCTTCATCAGGGGAATTTTTTGGTGAAAAATTGAGAAAAAATTTCAATATTGTAACTCTGCATTTCTGATATATTGCATGTACACTTCCCCCCTAATTTTTCAGAAACCTTCCTAGAGCAGAAAGTTTTTTGTTAGATTAAGGGGGAATTATGGAAGTTCAATATTATAAATCTGCAATCTGCATTTCTGACATAACATGCAATATATCAAAAATGCAGAATTATAATATTTAATTTCCCCTAACTTCCCAAAAAAACCTTCCCCACCATTTTTTTCATGGAGCATTTGCTCCAACGTTTATATGGTGTAGACGCCCCTGCACGGCATAAGCCCTATTTTAGACTATACTAGGCCTATAGACTATACATGTCACTGTGCGTATACCTTGAGTACGGGCATAGTGTTGACAAACTCGTCGTACGCGGTCGCGTTGCCGCTGTGATACAGCGCTAGTGTCTTGTTACCACAACTACTAGTGGGTCTACAATAACATCAACAACTACTATTACTACTACTACTATACTACTAACGCTGTCACTACTAGCCAGTGTCTTGTTACGGCGCAGTATGTGATCACGAATGCGTCTTTCCATCTCGTTCAGTTCCAGCAACCAGATTGCAGGCACCACTGACTGACGACACAGTGACGTCACGAGCAGACAGGTGACGTCATGAAGACACAAATGACGTTTGTGACTGCTGTATACTGCAGGCACCACTGACAGCAGGTAGAAGCTAGCTGCGACTCAATTACAGTCCCGCTGAGGGTAGGAGGCTGAGTTAACAGCAGGTAGAAGAAGACGCTCGGACAAAACCTGCTCATTATACACAACACAGTGCTACCCGATCATACGTTGTCGTTATGAACGTTTATGGACGTTTTTTTACAAGACGCCTTTTAACGTTTTTCTTTATTTTTGCAACGTTTATATCGTTATTTTAATAAACGCGGAACGTCTGGGGGTAAAAATGACAGTAATTTAAAATATTTGCATACAAAAGCAAAATGTTGCTGATCAAATAATAACAGATCTTGTACCGTTATACGTGCTTATAAATATTAAATTTTAGCGATCTAGTGCACTCAGCTGGGAGAGAAAACTGCGGGATATGGCAGTCGGAAAGATCGAGCGATTGAAAGGGAATGTTGCCAAATTGGCCGCAGATGAATCATTATCGTGGTCACGTGAATGATCACGAAATCTGCAGTTGCCTATAGACCAACACGCACTGTGACACTAGATCGAACGCAACGCAATCATACACCATAAGTGTTCAAAAAGGTGCACCTCTAGATATCATGCAGCAAATTTATTGCCTTGTTTTAGTGCATTTATTTCAACCGTGCAAACTAGGCCTACAGGGTGCGGCAGAAAAAAGTGGACCCCTAATTTTTTGCCGTTTTCTCAGGAACCGTTTAGGATTTTAATATGAAATTTTTCAGCTTTATTTACTAAAACCTTCTACATCTAACTGCCAAGTAAAAGTCTGTAACTTCTTTGTTTTTCAGCAGAATCAAATTTTACTCGGCAGTTAAATGTAGAAGGTTTTACTAAATAAATCTGTAAAATTTCAAGTTAAAATTCGAAACGGTTGCTGAGAAAACATCGAAAAACTTTAGTGGTCCACTTTTTTGGCCGCACCATGTAGATGCTCGTCGTGTTGATTTCAAATTACTTACTGAACAAACAATAAACTACATTAATTATTTTCACTTTTGAAATTTGATTTTTTTTTAATTTTTAGTCACACGATATCACCACACGGTTGTTTGGCAAAAATGAACATTGTAGCTTTAGAAACTAGTGTGCCTACATGTTTGAGATGCCATGGGAAATTCTGTAGCAATTACCTGCTTATTATCAGCAATTCAATTCTGATCACTCAACAAAAAAATTGTGAAAGAAACGACCAACATATTTTGCTAAAAGAATCGTCAGACGTCAAAGGGTGTACTATTTTTCGCACACGGTGAAGTTTAGTTTTTGTCAAATCGCAAAGCACCATGTTACCACTAATGCTACGGATTTGCGTAGTAGGCCTATGCATGTAGGCTACATAATCGAATGCGCTTCGGTACCATACCATGCACGGCTGAACGAAAGGCAGCACTCGTTACTGGCCTGCCCAATTCACCGACGCGACGCCACTGTCGAGTTCAGTCGCGTCGGCGGGCGTCGTAGGTGATAGAGTATTAAGGGCGCGTTGCACCAGCGTCGTTCAACTTTGAACCCGGGTCAAATCTGAATTTGAATCTAGTTCAGCCGCAAATTGCGTTGCACCAAAGCGGTTCAAGCGTTGATCTCCGTTCAATTCTGAACTGCCCTCTGACCACCGATCAAATTTTAATCTCGGTTCAACTCACTTTGGGTTCAACTCACAGATATAAAACCATAGACAGTAGATTCAGCAAAAACTCTGAAGCCCAATAATGCCACGCCCATCTCCGCATATGCACGATAAATATTTAATATATTCCGAATTACAAGCGTCTTTAATTTGGTTTGCGCAACAAAAAGTCGTAAGGTTACAGATAGATGATCTAAAAGTTCATGATATGCAATTTAGAAAAAAATAACGTAGGCCTACCGGGTAGCAAAACCAATCTGGTTTGCTAGCAGACGATAAGGACGTTCCTGAGGTAAACTGAACTGAACTGAACTGGTATGATGTAGGCTTAGTTATTGGCCTAGTTTTTGACGAACTGGCCGATATGCAAGCAGGCCAGCATGCGTCACAGCTTTTTATGACGTCGCTGAATGCATAATGCCCTCGACCTAACCCCAATGACAATACGAAGCTGGGGCAAAAAATGGGGCATAAAATGCACAAATGAGGAGTGTATAATAATGTTGACATTAGGCCTATAAACTTGTCGAAGCAGACACAGCGTAACTAATTGCAGCTCAGCTGAGCTCTGGGAGGGAAGAGCCGGTCGAGAGGAGCACGTGTAAATGTGCAATGCAAAATCGCGTCGAAATCGTTTCCGGTATGAGCTCAGCCGGTCCGGTAGGCTACTGTGCACATCGTCAATGCTCCTCGTACTCGTTATAATGGCGTGGTACGTCACGGTGCCGAGATGCGGATCGCAATAGATTCCGATCCTCCGCGCGACCGCCAGTCCGCAGTCATCCGCAAAACGCAAGATGACGAAGCTGGCGGCGCGTAAGATGCGGTGTAGCCAGCAGACACACCACTATCTCAGTCAGCCAAACTGAGCCTTCATCGTGTGACCCGCAAGCTACTGCTCAATTTCCTTCCCGCTAAGGGCAGGAGGCTGAGTTGACTTAAACTCACAGTAGGGTTGTCTGCACGTGACCGCAACCCGAAGGTTACGAGCAGTCTAATACAGTTGTAATGTCACTGACAGGTGCATGTTTAACAGTTGGCCACAAAATTGCGTCGCGACTTTAATAACCACGCAAAAATGACTTTATCAGCTGCGTGAACTGTTTAAAATAACTTCATGCCGGCTTGTCTCAGATAAATCGGAAGTCTGTTTTACAGTTTTTGCGCGTGCAGCAGTCGCAATACACATACTGTCTCCAGTCAATAGATACGAGCTGGTCCGTCGCTGACACAGCTCTCTACTTGAAGTTGAACCACGCTTAGCTTGCATTGGTACTTTTTTCTCAATTTCCAGTTGCTGTCGTGCGTCATAAAGCAAACTACGCTGTAGTCGAGGTAATCTAAGTGTGGTTTAAGTACGATAGCGCACTGTCTGGAGTGGTATAAGCTTGTACTGCGTGCTCGCTTACCTATTCTAGCAATGCGGTATCTAGTACAGACACGATGTCTGACTATAAGTTGCTTAGTGGCTTAATGGTAGCTTGTCGGACGTACGATAGACAGGTCGTGGGTTCAACTCCCGATCGGGACGTTAGTGGTTAGGCCTACTTACTTGGATGAGTGACTGTCTGCAGACATGTGAACCATCTCGATATACAACCAACAACCAAGGTCAACTCAGCCTTCCATCCCTCCGGGGTAGGTAAATGGAGTACCAGTCAGTCTGGCTGGAGTTAAGGCGGGGCCCGTTCACCTGCGGCAGGTAACGCTCCGTAGCTCTGCGATGGGGTTTCCATAAAGAGCTATATAGACTATGCATAACGTTTAACGTTTACAGTACATAGCACTCTCGAGCCACTATTCCGTTGCAGTATAGGAGAAAAGTCTTATACGAATCGGTCGCGTCGTCGCGGATCGGCTACGTCGCAGATCCACTGCGCGCACAGTGGTCAGTCGGAGAGGCAGTGCGTCGTACGATATGATGGACGCTCGCTGAGCCATGCGTCACTTCCGGTCATGGCGTGCCGACACACGATAGAAATAGACGCCGATATAGCTACGTAGATTATCCAAATAGACCACCGTCATAATCGTCCGTCCAGCCCTCACGCAAACACCTTGGCTTAGATTTGTCGGGTGGTCGCATATAAAACAAGAAACCAGCTGTCGCTAGGATAGACGACCGTAATGATGGTCAGTGACCTTCAAGGTCATCCAAGGTCGATGACTTTCATTTTGTCTGAAAGAGCATAGTGATTAATAGTAACTTAGGCCATATCTCGCACCGTTTAGCCATAATAGCGCGTAACGGCCTTCAAAATCATCCAAGGTCAATGATTTCCATCTCATCTGACATAACGTATGCCACTTCTTAATAGTGATTAATAGTAACTTTGGCCGTATATCTCACTATTTCAGAGATAGCCTATGGTCAGTTTTCCGTTGAAAAACGCACATTTTCTTACCTCCCCTTCATTCAACACCGAGTTTGGAAATGTTCCCCTTGCATTAGATCGCTGAAATTTTGCACGCCTAGGTTTAAGACACATGGCTAACTATGTGTCTAAAAAGTTTTCCCCTACGGCCTAAAGCTTAGCCACAATACATCCGTTACAGACGACGACGGACGGACGACAACTCGTACCACAAGCTCGACCGCTATTTTTAAGTACGGTAGACTAAAAATAACCCCGACCTTCATTATTATTACGGTAGGCCTAGCCCTACATCACATTCAGCATATTTTGCCATTTGCCAGCCACACCAAAAAGTAAACTTGAAATACATTGCGTAGGCCTTGGAAGCATCACACATAGGCCTACACTACCTAAACGCGTCGATCGGGAAATAATGAGCATATGCGTTATAGCAGGTGTCGGCACACTGTGACATTTTATTGCGAAGTTTGAGCCACATTAACATTAGCCTAAATATTTTACTTAGTAAAATATTGTTGAAACGCGAGTGTTGTGAGCAAGAGCAGAACGTAGGAATGAAATTTAGGGAAAAGCTGTTTCAGTTTGTGGCAGTCTTGTAGGCCGCATTTACGCGCATTGCCTGTCCGTTAGTCCCTCTGTCAATCAATCAATTAAAACATTCCCACATTAGCGCTATGACATTTGGTAGCGAACGAAGCAGAAACCTCATGCCCCATACGCGGCTAATTGTAAGCCTATGCTCACGAGACGCGCGAAAGCCTAAGTACTTATAGCAGTTCCTGTTCGCAAACTGTAGTAAGTCTATCTTAAACCATTTCGTCGCAGTTCATTCTTGTAGTGTGCGCTGCAGACGAAGATGGCAAAAATCAATAAAAACCCCCTTATTTCGGAAGCTTAGGGTCTTTCAAAGTCACCGATGTTGATACGACTAAAAAGCTCGTCACTAGTGCTTGTTGTGATAAGCAGCATGTCCATGTCTATCATTCTGCAACCGTTTTCACGAAAGATTGGCCGACAACGCTGTAATAACGACTTTTACGTGGGTAGCCTACCGGGAGTTTTCCAGACAGCCGCTCTTTGACGCCCTAGTGCGCAGGTTTCCTTAAACCGAGGAAATCGAGACTTAGACTGTCGATTTGTACATTCAATGCTGGAAATTTCATACGCAGCTTCTGTATGTCTATCTCAGTTGATTTTGACGCAATTCGCTCTTGAAATGTGTCTCGCAGCCCAAAATCGCCAAAAATCCATAGGCCCTAAAACCCCTATTTTGGCGTTCAAGGTCATTCAAGGTCATTGAATTCGGTGACAATCGAAAGCCTGTGTACGACTTCTTATTAGCGATTAATAGTTTCAGTCTCGCATCGTTACTGAGATACAGCAACTTATTGGCTAAAAATCGCAAATTTTCCCTACCCTCTCTCATTTAGCGCCCTCGTTCGGGGTGACCCACTATGAATTTAGGGAAAAGCTTTACGGTTCCTGAAACTAGAGTTTTCCAGGCAGCCCTCGGTAAAGATTCGGTGATCCTATAGCTTGCACCGTTTTTGACTGATCTACGCGTGTGACAGACAGAGAGACAGACAGACAGAATTGCGATGGCTATGACGGGCTAAAGCACTTAGCTGCTTTTGCGCGTAATAATAACAGTTTAAACACACTCGTCGTTAATTTCGAAGACTACAATTTAACGGAGGGAATTTTCATTAGGCCCACTTACCATTTCCATTCCTGCCCTTTCTTCCTGAAGATCGTGAAAGCGGCTTCGAACATGAGACCCATCACAGACGCCGCCATGTACCACTTGGAGCCTGCGTTCACACGGTACAGTAGCTACATACGTAAGGTCAGTGAGTCCCGGTCATTACACAACAAATCATTATATCGCTAGCACTGTATGCTTGTACCACTTGGTAGCGTCATTCGTAACAACGGCCAGCAGCCAGATGGCGAAGACTCCGTGAAGACCGAACAGCGTCCGGACCAGTATTGCACGTGTTACGATGAACCATCCCATCATGCATCACCAACATTCCGACTACTTCCGGTCTTCCTATTATTCACGCCGGCGTGCGCACAGTCTCTACCGGAACCGGAAACACTATGCTCTGTAGTGTCCGCGCAAAGCACCGGCGTCGGACAGAAAGAAAGTCGCAGTTTTCCCTCAGACGCTGCAAATTGCTGACATAAGAGACTATGTGTGCTCAAAATCCTCATTTTGTCGCGTAATTTCCTCAAAATCTGGTTTTCCATGGTTCCTACTACTCTGCAGAATTCATTTTCCCTGACTTTTCCACGACAAAACAAATCGTATTCCCTGACTAGGCTATATATAATTTATGCACGCGAAATACCAATGTCGGTTTTCAATTGCTTGCAATCACACTAAAAACAAGGGCGGCGGAACAAATTTAAAAGTGGAGGTACAAATAATCTGCGAGCAAAGCGAGCAGGAAAAATTTTGAACTGTTGTACACGTAGTCTGCATATAACCGTTCAAAATTTGTTCTGCGTCTTCGTAAACTTTTGCACCCCTGGTACTTTTAAATTCCCTGACTTTTCCTGACTTCCCCTGACCGTAGGAACCATGCTTTTCAGACCAAAATCTTGCATTTTTGAACGAAATTCCCCCCTCGCCACGACGACGCTTGCGGAGCTTCGAATTATCGATGATCGCTGAAAGGGGAACGTTGAACGAAAGACGCGCGGGTTTTTCATGCACTCGTTAAACTTTACTTTCGATACAAGCGCAGTCGACTCGATATGCACAACACGTTCACTAGCGCGCCAGCGGAAGAAGTAATGACGGCGGCCGGAAGCAATTACGACACTTGGCGCAGGCGCGTTGAGTAGAGTCATGACATCATCATAGTTACGTCATTTCCGGGTCGAGTCATTCAAGGCTGCAATCATTAACTTTCTACACCGGTAGGCCTATGTTACCGGCGCATCGTGTGGCGTCGACATGGGTCATCACATAACTGTCTGTCTGTTTGTCTGGAAGTCGGTGTAGCACTAGCAGAATCGATGGTTGCTGAAACTGAATATACCGGTTATCAGTGACGAGTACACTGCGAACGCATCACTGCTTCGCCGCATCACTGGCTCAGGGTGTTCCTACATGTGCGACAAAAACTCGCATGCGACAAAACAAGACGAGAGTCCTACGTTCAATGCAGCTGTCAATGAACTTGTATTTGGCAGCGCCATCGCACGAGAGTCCACAAGCCCGTCCTGATTGTTGTCGCATACGGTTTTATCAGACGAAAATTTGTCGCACCCTCTTAGCGGCGCCAGTGGTGGTTCCAGCATAGTGTGCAACAACAGATTTTTGTGAGAATGAATTGAATAATAACAACATAAAGCCCTACCGTAAGCTTATGATATTTGAGCTGCACGCGAGAACCAGATGCGCTTGCAGACTGCAGTAACGGTTCTTAGGCTACCACCCACCTACAGTAGGGCCTATTCAATCACACGGCACTGCGTCCATTAGTGGCGAACTAATCAGAAGACACAGCGTGATACAAAAATAACCCTGTTATAGTGTCAAAAATCCTATGCCTGGTTGCTGGAAATATAAGCAGCACTTCGAGCGGTCAGAGCTCAGCCTCAACGCCCGCTAGGAAATGTCATAATTAACGATTGCAGTCCTGGGATCCCGGCCGTTTCCGCCAATCCCGAATTCCGGGATTTATGCGCACTAAAGTACTACTTTTTGGTGTGCTCTGTAATTTGTATTTTGACAGTCACTCCTTACGCCGTTCTGGCATACCTTTTGTACTATTCTACCACATCTTATGCATAATATAGGTCTATTGTAGTAATGTACCAAAATAACGACCAATCTGTAAGTCTAATCCCGAAACGGGATCCCGGGATTACAAATTTCTCAATCCCGGATTCCGGAATTGCAATCACTAGTCATAATGCTCCACCTAAACTCTCTAGCTGCTGTACAGGGCACCCCACCTCGCTTTGGGCCTTGTTTCCATGCCGGTGATTATTTCCCAAAGCTTAGGACAGTGGATGGCACACTGGCCGATCAAGATACTTTTATCAGCGACATGAGCAAAGGCTTAGAAGCACAGCATCCCTGGATGTTTATAGCTAGAACCGTCGTGCTGCTTAGCGCAAGTCCCCAACGTTAACACAAATCTACAGCAAAATAAGTGGTTTTCGGTGTAGGCTGAACAAGGGCCAAAATTGGTGTTAGGCATAATTGCTCCATGCCATTTTTGTAAGAAAAAAGTCGCAGGGGATCGGCGATGGTATTGCCAGATAAGGCGACGTTGCCAAGTTCCTATAAACTATCCACGGTAACCATTCTGCTATATGTAACTGTTTGGCCACAATTTGCAATGCCACCCAGTCCCTTCCAGGGGACTTAGCCAGAAATTTTTTTCGAAAGGCATAATATTTTAGAGCAGTATAACCATTCTGATGTCATTGTTACTCCATGAAAAGTTTACCTGGTCTGATTATGGTGGTTTATATATCGGTAGAGCCCTCCCTCATTGCTACACCTTCGGTCCCTGCATGGGAAGGGAAAATTTATGGGTCAAGCTCAAACCACCAGTCTAAGTCTAACACAAAATAATCTGTGGCGATATAAATGTCCATGCCAAAGTTCAGCTCAACTGGACATGTAGACAGACAGCAAGACCATGCTACGGCAACATCAGTTGCAATAGCCGGCATGTCGCCTAAAAATAAGCCTACAGTATTGATCTCTGATACAAAAGTCCAAAAATTCCAATCATAGGCCTTACGTATTTCACAACTTTAATCAACAACAATGCTACTTCCTATTTATGAAAATGTCACACAATGTGTTCATGCAAACGAAAGTGAGAGAAATGCAGTAATTAATCGCATAAGCTTCCTTTAACAAATAGCGTGCAATTAAAACAAACCAATAATAAAGCCCTGCAAAGGCTAAGGCTGTCCGCAGTAGCCACTGTGGCATGATACAATATTTACAGCAATGACGTCAGTGTCAGCCAATGGCTATCAGCCTAGCTGGGCCGGCGGCCAAGCAGCAAAGCCCTATGTCACAATGGTACAGTATCCAAAAAATCCAACACTGTGACCTTGACTTTTGACCTTGTAATTCAACAGGGTTCTTGCAATTGTTGAGGTACACTGGTACATGTTCATGTGAAATTTCATCAGCGGTTCATGAGTTATCATGTTAACAAAGATAAAAACAAACAAAACAAGAAGCCTAGCTAACGCTAAGAAAAGTTGACCGTACCACCTACATCTGAAGTCCAGCGATTTGTCAGAGGTGAGACAGTTCCTTGCATGCTATGTTAACAAAACGCTGTCTCGAAAGCTACAATCAATGCTAGTATAACAGACATCGCACGTGGTCATTTAGCCAAGCGACATAAATAGCTACTGTTCTTTGCACGTGGTCATCTCAACAGGTGATATAAACAGTTATAGAGTAACTGAACGAGGAAAATATCAGACGCAGGTTTTGCAAATATTTCTCACAATAAAAGCGTCTTGCTCGGGAAGACATGCTACAGCCTATACAGTTCCTGTTGCAGTACTGACCTTCAAGGTCATTCAAGGTGAATGATTTGCAGGTAATTTGAAAGCCAATATGCGACTTCCTACTAGAGACCAATAGCAACCTAGGACCTAACTTGCACCATTTAGCCACAGTACATCCGTGACAACCGAACAGACAGATGGACGACAACTCATGCCAATAGCTCGACCTTTACTAAAGTATGGTTGGCTAAAAAAACTTAATAATACTGAAAACAATACTGTCGTTGCTAAGATAAAACAATGCAATCAAAAATTTGTAAAACAGTCCACATAAATAAACAACCATAAATGATAAAATCTGATATGCAAAGAAGATATTACCAGCTAATAAAATCACTACCACGAGTAAAACTGCAAAAAACAAATCTGTCACAGTTGTCCATGGTAACTAAAATTGACCAACAACGTCGGATTAGACACAAGGCTAATTTGTTCAAACAGATTATAAACTGAACACGAAAATAAAACACGCCCATAAACGGCGCCTTCCAGCAAGAATAACTGAACTGCAGTTCAGTTATTCTTACAATATTCTTACAATAGTTATTCACTGTGAATACACCAACTTCAATGCTGAAGACTTATCATTTCAGGGCTTCTAATCAAAGTTTTACAGTAATTGGAAAATGCAATTTCCTGCACTCTCTCCTCCCTAACTTTTAAACCCACGTTGCCACTGGCTGTGTGTGTTTATCACAAGGAAGAGATTTCATGTGACAATTGATCTAAGAGCCGAAGATGACTGTATCCAGTCTAAGGTCTACGTCGCCAGGCGTTACGTCGAGGTCGAGGAGTCGGCAGGGCAGCGAGGTCGGCAGGATGAATGGCTACAAACCGCACCACGCCCTCCACCAGATCAACATCCTCGTCTTCTGCTTCATCACCGATGTCTGTGCTGAAGTCAGGCAGCTAACAGAACAACACATCAACCAGAAGCAAATCATCTTGTAAAAGCTTAACCTCCTCAGCGGTAATCCCGAGCGTTATTCGGGGCGGTTGTTGTGTACTAAAAACGGTAACCCCGATTGAGACTCGGAGCGCAGCTATAGCAGTCTCCCTGCCATCTGTGCTGCGAGGTGCCAGGGTGCCAGTCATTAATGCATGTCCAGAACCGTCAGCGGACCATGTCTGTTGTGCCGTCAATTAGTCACAGTCAGTGGTCAGTTGCAGCTGATAAAATTCTTTTCCCTTCCATCCGACTGCCAGATGTCATCTGTGTTGAGCTAGTTTATCAACATCACAAGTTGCAGTGCATCCAGCTACATCGGCT
>Ga0056128_1006518_pt1 | contig 14738 bp, 10 predicted proteins | sample WorMetLIZISLAND2_FD_71113 | JGI IMG/M metagenome (GOLD analysis project Ga0056128, IMG submission 71113) | Marine gutless worms symbiont microbial communities from Max Planck institute for Marine Microbiology, Germany - Olavius geniculatus... ...
GCAGGAGTTAAGCCACGCTGCCCTAGATAGGCAGCGGTGGGCAGCGATAGTAAGAATGGCGTCAGACACCAACGGGCATTGAGCCCACGGTTGTCGATGATGATGATGATGATGATGACAAGAACTACTATATGGCAAAATGCCAGCACACTGTGTTCCCAAAAAAGTAGTACACCAAGCTCATATCGATAACTTTGTCAATTCTCAGCAATTTTTTTTCTCATTCATTTATTCATTGTTGGACAACGATGATAACATAGTAAGTCACACAGAGCAGGCACATATATCATAAAATTTATATAAATGAGCTAGGTTAATTGACTGGCTAAGAACCAGGATCAGGCTCTAAATGTGTGTTCCAATAACGGTTTAAAAGAAATGCAGATGCTGTTACCAAGTAGGATGTCTTCTTCGTAGCTGCCCTCATCCACTAGATAGTCAGTAATGTTCTTCATCAGCGGGTTGTTAGACACAAACCCAAAACTCTGCGTCACATTCGACAAAATCAATAACTAATGAACCAATCTACCTCACAACAGCATTAATTACATGCTGCTTAATCAGCAGAAAAAAAACAAAATAAAAAAAAGGTTTTTTTTTTAAATATGTGATAATCTGGTTAGTTTTCTTTGTACAGATTGATTTTTCTTCTGTTTTTCTTATTTTCTTCAATTTGTATTATGCTTTGTGTACTACTTTATATGTGTATTTTTACACATTTCTGTTTGTGTCTACTGCGTGTACAATTTTCATAATAAATATTAAATATATAAATAAATTTGAGATGCTAAACTTGAACAAATTGTTCAAGTTCCATTACTATAATAAACACACAGACAGAAAGTTACACATTTTGCTGCCACAGATAAAAATGCACCATCAAAAATATAAGGTAAAAATAAAGTGGACCAAAACAAGAACTTAATAACAATGCAGACATTTTCTCATAACAAGAATTTTCCTGAAAATCCACTAAGTCAAAATACACCAGTCATCAGAAATTGACAACTCACCAAAAAATAAAAATTTGAGTCTTCATATAGTACAAGGTGGTGCAAAATGAAAGAAAATAAAATACAATGAAGCAAACCATTTAATTTTTTCAGTCTAATACACGATTCTTTCCAAAAAAAAAACTGTAAATGAGCGACAATCTATCCACTTTTTATATGCTACCCTGTTGAACTCACGGGGCAACTGGAGTTAGCATTCTTGTCCACAATGTCTTCCCACATCTTCCACCGATTGTCGAAGTTCTGAACAATTTTGGCAGCATTCTTGATGTCACTCTTAGCGACCTGCTGGTGCAGCGTGATCCCGTTCACTGTTCTGATGCGCTGCTGTAGGTCACGGTTCACTATTGCACCCATGTCACACTCTCGCAGCTGAAATAAACACAGGTACTAGAAGAACGGAAAGACATCTTGACCCACTGCCAACATACGGGTATTATGTGGCTGTCTACCTGAAGCTAGAACATGCAAAAAGTTTCGATGGTTGGTGTATTACTGTTGCATCCTGTCAACTTGAAATTCACTGCCTAAAGCTGCATTCCCATAGACACGAGTACGAGTACGAGTACGGGTTTCCGTTTATGGCCCGTAGAAGCTTCACTCGTACGAGTGGAACATTCATGGTCACTTGTACAAGCACATAACTAAACGCATGTCGGCCATATTGAATGAAATCGAATCAAGGAAATGCTTTGAGAAAAAACAACAACAATATTTCATCACATCGCTAATAATTGTACCAAACGCGCATCTCTAACGAAAAATAATTTTACAATGACGTCAGTTCTGACGTCAAATATGTGCCACAGCTTTTGTACATTATATTATTGTTATTTACGGGTAGTTTACTTCGCACGGGTTGAATAAAAACATGACCTGCACAAAAACTACTCGTACGAGTGAAATTTACAGGTAACCCATACTTGTATGTACATGAACGGCCGCTATTGAAATACATGCAAACTCGCGTTTGCCGGAACTCGTATACGGGGTACCCGTGAAGTGCTGGACTCGTACTCGTGTTTATGTGAACGCAGCCTAACAGTCTTTATGAACACAAACTGAGCCTCAACATTTTTAAACGTCAGCTGAAGACAGCGGTGATTCAGAAAAAAAGGAGCAGCCCAAATATTGACTGGATGTATTTTTTATAACCAACTGGAAATGTAGCACAAAATGCCGCATTTCCGCATAACAATTTAAGAAAAAATTCTGGGAAGAGGGCACAGCCCCTCTCCACACTGTGTCCAGGAAAAAAGTAACCCCCTAGATATCATGCAGTAAAAATGCCAAATCTGAATGTACTTTAATAAAATTTCATACACTTAATCTCAAGTAAATTGCTAAAGTGATCACCGAATTTCGTTGAGAAACATTATTATTTAGCGGAGTTATTAACTGTTGAGTATCAATAACAACATATATACATTACCAATATAGTGTTACATAAGCAAACTCTTCTGTTATTGTACATTCGCATAACTCCAACAAACAACGTCTGATTCTGGAAAATTTTTTAGATTAACAATGCACCATTTATTGCCAATCAAACTGCCAAATTTTAGTCTAATCTGCCAAAGCAAACAATAGTTAGTGGCTTTTGTGAGGTCACCACAAAACACTTCAGTTTCAGGTCTTTGTGTTTAACGTTATCCACAAAGACCTAAAACTGAAGTGTTTTGGGGTGACCTCACAAAAGCCACTGTAGCTATTGTTTGCTTTGGCAGATTTAACTGAGATTTAGCAATTCGATTGCTATTCTGCCATTGAATGGGGCACTGTTAATGTAGAATTTTGTTAGTATCAGCTGTTGTTTGTCGAAGTTACGCAAATGTACATTAACAAAGGAGTTACATATGTAACGCCATACTAGTAACGGATATATTTTGCTATCAACATTCAACAATTAATAACTCTGCTAGGAAATAGTATTTTTCAACGACATTTGGTGAACGCTTTAGCAACTTACTAGGGATTAAACTTGCAGAATTTTATCCACATTCGTTTAGGTTTGACATTTTTATTGTACAATGTCTACGGGGTTCCTTTTTTTCCGAACTGAACACAGTGCAGATACCACCCCTCTCAGTGCCATAAGTGCCTTGACACTATGTCTTGAAGCCTTCAGCCTCTCCCAATTCCAAAATTCTGGATCTGCCACTGGTCACATACTGGTAACATGTACAAAATGCATTAAAAATTTTTTCAGAGTATGCACTATACAAATTCACACATTACTTATTTACTAGTAGAAACTCTGACCTTGTTCAGTAAGTAAGTCAGTAATTTATATAGCATGTTACTGCATATAACTTCAAACACACTTGGTGTGCTAGCAGAATGAGAAATGATTGATTGAGCAAACATTCTCTGTCCACCTTTAAGAACCATCTAAACACTTTTACTTATACTAGAACACTGAGTGCATTTGAGGTTATTACAGTTCTTGTGATAGAAAAATCACTTACTTACTTATTTATAGAAAATGATAGATATGAACACAAACGCGGATCTGGTTAAGGTTGTAGCAAGTTTCCTTGACGTTGGCCTCACTGCTGTAAGTAACCCATCCGCGGCGCGAAAACCTTCGCTCAGGCTGAGGGTCCTGCAAGGCTACCCTCAGAAACCCTGCATACTGCTTGCACACCTGCCCAACAGACATTTACACAGATGTTAGAAAGTTAAAGGCAATGCATCGCAGAGCCATAGAGCTTCACCAGCCATATGGGATCACAAACAGCACCTGTCATCCAACACAAGTTAACATGCGCCACTTTAACTCCAGCTGAAGTTACAAGCTGGTACTTAAGTGAGTGAGTAGGGTTTAATGTCCCACCCGACACAGTATATGTCATTTCGGGGATGGCTTTCGCAGGCAAAATGGCACATACACAAAATTATGGAACAAAAAGTTTAACCTGTACAGAAAGTTTAACCTTTATAAAACACAAGAAAACGACAGAAACCTAAAACTGTAAGAACTGCTGATTATAATTGTGCATATGTATCAAAAATGACAGTTCTAATAATCTTCCCTGTTATAGTCATCAATCTCATAATGCTGTCTATTGGAGGACAGGGGGACCCCCGGAGAGATGCAAGGCTTAAGTTGACCTTGGTTTTGGTTATATAATAAGATGGTTTAGCTGTCTGCAAACAGTCACCAGTGTCTCTAGTTTAGTAACCATCAATGGTAAAAACCATTAATAATGCAGCATTCACCCAGTTACAGTGGAAACTGTCAAAAGACACTATACTCAGCAGTGATTGCACAAGTGACACACAAACCGTAAATGGTAACTCGAACTGGTATCAATGACAGGGTTCTGACATTTTTAGTGACAAAAACTACAGGACTTTTCCAGGACTATCCAGCATCGTCAAAACGTTTTTCCAGGACCTTCTTGGAGCACATGTCAAAACACTGATTAAACAAAGTCCACACACATCAAATCCTTTACTCAGTTTTAAAAAACAATGGAGAGATAATAGGCTGCTCGTACCGCTTCAACTTCCTGATGCGTAATGGTCGGTGCGAGATTGCGTAGAAAGATGGACTGGGTCTTGTGAAGAGCCTGAGGCTTTGGACCAGCATCAGTTTCAGTCTTACTATCACCAGCACCAGCCAACGCAGCTACATACACAGCAGTAGCAGTAGCAGCAGCAGTAGTAGTAGTAATAGTAGTAGTAGTAGTAGTAGCATTTTCATCCTTATTCAGGGCAATGTAATGTAGATTGCAGTCACCTATCATCTGCCTCAGGTAGAAACAAGTGATAAGTAATTCAGCGGGTAATTCCTTGGGATCCAAAATCTCCATCTAACACAATACGTCATTAGATCCCGCAAGTGTATCTGCCTAATGGCTAGGGCCTGCAGTTTTCTGCTGAAAATTTTGCCAAATTCCGCGGGCCAGTTCGCAAAATTTCCCGGCTCACCGCGGCAAAATTGTTAAAATTCCGCGGTTTACCATGGCCTTCCATTTGTGCGTAAAGTAAGCTCTATTCTGTTAAAAAAATTTCACTTTTTACACGCGAAAGCAGCTACTGCTTTCAGCGCGTCTTAGCCATCGCAATTCTGTCCATCTGTTTGTCTGTCCATCCGTCTGTTACACGGGTGGATCAGTCAAAAACGTTGTGAAATAAAATCACCAAATCTTCACCGTCGGCTGCCTGGAAGACTCTAGTTTCAGGAAGCGTAAAGCTTTTCCATAAATTGGAAGGGGGTCACCCCAAACGAAGGTGCTAAACGAGAGGGGGGTAGACAAAATTTGTGATTTTTAGCCAATAAGTTGCTGTATTTCAGTAAAGGTGCGAGATAGGGCTTAGGTTACTATTAATCACTAGTAGGAAGTCATACACTGGCTCTCGATTGGCGCCAAATTCAATGACTTCAATGCCAAAATAGGGAGTTTTATGGATTTTTTGGCGATTTCGAGCTGCGACACAAATCTATATCATTCACAAGGTGGAACCACGTTACTATTGTTAGGCTTATGCAATCCAGATAGAGAATTTGGTATTTGTATATTAACTTAGCATGAATACCCCAATTTTCAGCTAAACTACTGAATTGGAACTGCTATAGGCTTTCGCACGTCTCGTGAGCATTTGCTCAAATTTCTTGTTGGAGCCTGGTATGGTGCTCAGTTATGCTAGCAACATCTTTTTTCTTCAGTTGCAGTGTGTTTATTTACCACTCTGCCATATTACGATGGTAATTATTTGTAGAGATGCAGTTTTAGGCAGTTTAGTTTGATTTTTCTCTGAGACATAGTTAGTCTAATTACATTATCGAGCCGATGAACGTATTAATCATTGGTCATTTCTCAACTTCTGCAAAATTCCGTGGCAGTATCAAAATTCTGTGGAAAAAACAAATTCTGCAGCACGTGGAAAACTGCAGGTCCTACTAATGGCATGTAAATTTGTGAGCGTGACAGATGACAAACCACACAATGAAGAAGTGGGCAGCTGTAGATGAAATTGCTATTGTGGCTAAAAATTAAAAAAAAACTATTGAATACAGACAGACATCTCACCATCAGCCAGTTGACTTGCTGGAGCTGTCTTCTTATCTGTAACAGAACGCACACTCAGGTCACAAATTATCATTTCTTCTACACCAGCTACCAGTGGTCACCTTGCGGTAACATCATTGGTTGCATCAACCAAGTTACTCAATGTTGAACTGGGTTAGTACTGAGATGAGTGACCCACTCATAAGTACTGTCATCGTATATGTCCAAGCCACCCAGGCCAACTCAGTCTGGCCATCCCTCTGTGGGTAGGCAAAATGAGTACTGGCAATGGTTACAGTCACGGCTAAAGAAAAAATGGCAAGTTCTGTGTAAAAGTAAGCCATGTGCCAGAACTGATGGCATAATGGCCCAGCGAGTTAAAGATGCTGGCTGTAAATGGAGCCAGCCATCCAGGGTTACATGCTTGCTTAATTGGGCTTAACCTCGCCAGCTCAAAGTGTCAAAAAAGGGATAACTCCCATGCAATAGACACACCTGTCTAATTTATGCAAAACTTTTTCTTCTTACCAATTAATCGGTTTTGTCATATGAAACAGCCCTAGAAATACTATACCAACAATATATAAATTTATTCATTCACAACAAGGAAAAAGTTACTCATTTAGAATATTTGGTGCCATTAGCAGTAGTAACAATGCTTGCATCAAACAGGAGATAAAACCCCTACTCCTACCTCAGGAAACATTCACATAAATTCTGCTTTTTCAATGCCCTTTAGTTTTCAAATTATGAGCACATTAAGAACGTACAAGAACAGAAAAGAGACTGGAAAGTTAACCTGGCGTGTGGTTTTCAGTATCGGAGTCTGACAATGATCCATCCGACGATTCATTGTCTGCATTATTCTCAGCGTCCTTTGACTTTTTAGCAGCAGCTGCAGTCTCCGCAGCAGCAGCATCAGCCGTAGCCTTGTCTTTATCTCCATCACACTGTAAACGTAGTAGTAGTAATAAAAGTGTACTAGCAGCTGTAGAAAAAAGGTCCTCATAGTTTCTCATAAGACATAAGAATCACGGTCATGCTTTGCTACAGTTCAGGCCTCTAGCAGCATAGTTTGGATCACTCTGGCTTTTATGACAAATGTGGGAGCATGAGCCTATTTTGGTGGTCTGAAAGCTATACCCCCATTGGAGTCTAGGGGCAGAGCCCTGTGGGGAATCACGAAGGCAAAGTCCACCTGAAGCTGAAAACTATTTTGCACTATGAAGATAAATTCTTACAAAAACTTGCAGAATACATTGTGTTTTAGTCAAATATAATTGGAAAAAAATTAATATATGCACCCAAAATTAATATATGCACCCAAACGCTTAATGGCAGCTGCCAGGGTGACTGCTACGACACTCAGTGACATGTGACACTTGTAATTCTTTACTATTGTGAAGCCATGTAAAAAATATAAATAAATTAATAAAACATCTATGCTCACTCTATATATGCCGTAGTTAACTGATTCAGCATAATCAAAGATTAAAGGGCTAGCATCACTATATTTCAAGAATTCCAACCGAACAAACTAAACTGAAAACAAGAGTAAACTAAAGATGGACATCTTTGCATAGTCATATATTCATCCGATGCAACAAGAAAACTAAACTGACATTATTGGAGTCTGTCGAAATTTTTCTGCCACTGTCTGGTAGTGTAGGTTTTGACTCGGTTCCCAGACGTAATGGCTCCTGTAACAGACAGTACTTAGTTAGATCCATTAAAACACAGTACAGCAACATCAACTGCAAAATGATTTGAATTACGTGATTCTTACTTCTACTTACGTTAATTACATCATTTGAATTACATCAGTAGGGCTGGATTTAAAACTCACTGGAACCTGTGAGATTCGGATTCACCGCCTCAGATTAAGTGAGTTTCTCGCTGACATTGTGCACTTTATAAATTAAATTTACTTACTTAAATTAAATTAGTAACTGTTCGATGAAACATACGGAGGCTCCAAATAAAAAAGATAAACAACTGATGTCATAAAAATCAGACTTTGCAATACGTACAGAGCCCCCTATGCCATAAAAAGGTCATGCTGCACCAAATGAACGTTTTTAATGTCACGAGACATTATAAAATGGCCCAAAAGGCCAGAAAAATAGCACTGCTGGGTGATGTTCTCTGGCCAACGTGGCTCCTTTTCATTGACTTACTTTGTTGATGTGACAAATGACATTACCAACTATAAGCTAAACAGCCAGCAACGTAAGTTAAAATATACTGATAAATAATACAAAAACGATAACAGATGTTGCTAGGACCTTACCGTGTACTTGGGATGTTCAACTTCATCAGCTGAGTCTCCAGATTTATCACTAATCTTATCATCACCTCCACCGCCATCATTGTTCTCAATGCTACAAAATATCACAATTTGGTAAAAATTTTGCCACCAAAGTTCAGTAATAGGTTACTCATAGAAAAACAGTATTAGTGTAATATATAATTTACACAGGAATGCTAAAAGGTGACAATAAACGAATTAAAAAGTCCCGCATATGTTCACAACTTACTCAGCTTTTTATCTATAGATCATTTACTTACTCAGAAAAAATTCCGCTGCTAATTAATACCAAAACACTTCATCAGACAAGACAGATTCACAAGACAGATTTATCAATAATAAGGCCATCAATTGTAAATTTAAATAAATGTGAGAATCACCCGTTGCTTGGTTGCTTGTCCGAACTGGTACTCAACCACTTTTTATCACCAGTCTCATCTTCAACTTCAATAGATTTGAGATCAAACTCGGTACCACCTTCCATCAGTATCACCGCTAAACAATAACAACTACTATTAGTACAAATGCTGATGCTGCTACAAACACTACAACTACAACTCTAAAAATACTACTACTACTACTACTACTACTGCAACTGCTAAATATCAACAGCTTTCAAATTAAAAAACTAATGTACAAGAACTGACCAAGAACATGCTAATTCTGCTGACACGTTTTATATGAATCAATTAGTTTGATTAGCTAATGGTCATTCTATAACTCAGTAAAGATATGACACCTGCTCCTGTCTGTGACAGACATGCCTTATGACACACTGGCACTACATTATAATCTAGGTTATTACAGCAGCCATCCCAGCAGGTCTTACCTCATCTATTTGTGAAATGCAGGCTCCACAATCAGCAACAAAATTAAATGGAAAAACCAAAATTGATGTGAAAAGGTGTAACCGGTAAGCAAATTCTCACCTCAAAAGATGATGCTAGTGTCAGGCAAACAGCTGCACAATATGTTAGAGCTAGTCCAACACATATTTTTGCAGTTCCTACCTGCATCAAGAATGCGAATAAGCTCATTGGTGTGGTCGCTGTCGGCAGTGACATTGGACAGCCAACCCAGTTCCAAGAGCTTCATGAAGACGTTGCAGCGATGTTTGAGAGTCTGTCGAGCTTCCGCCTGGCGAGTCGTATATTCATCCGGGTGATACTTGCTACGAAACCTGCACGACATCGTGTGCCAACAGGTTAAACGTTATGTTAATGGCAATCCTTCTCAGAGCTACAAAACATCACCTTCCATGTGTGATCACAGTGTTACCTACCAACCAACACAGAGAAATGTGCCCCACCTTATCCCCAGCAAAGCAGGCCAGTACTCTCCCTCATTCCCAGTTGAGAGTAAGAGAGTGGGAGAGAAGATCACCGGTGGAGCATGTTCATCTATGTCAGGTGGCAGGTAACAATGTGTGATCCCATATGGCAGGTGATGCTCTGAAGCTTTGAGATGGTTTCAAAAACTGGGTATATTGATACTAAATCCCAGGTGCAGCTTTGACATTTGACAGAAATTAAGCAATACTGACTGAAGTTGACATAGAAAAAATAATAACAAGTCAGGTCAACAAATGACTGCAGCACAAATACATTGTTTGGATGCACATACCGCAATCACATTTGGTGTGTATAAACTATTCTGCTATATTAACTGTACATATAAACTGCCCATAAGCACTGTAAATATTACAACAGAATCAAATAAATGGGCTAACATATAATCAAATACAACATGGTCCAGATTTCGACTACAAGCAGACTTTCAATGTCTGCTTAACTGAACTTTCTAACTTGTTTCAATATACATAACTTCTCCAGTTAACAAATTATTATTTGCAACAGAATAAATCAGCTGAATGGTTTGATTAACCAGAAACCCACATCCAACAGTATGCAAAAATGTTTGTATAAATTGTTCGTCCATGAAACAGTGAAATAAAAGCACACAAGTAAGTCAGATAACCAACCCAGTGGGTTTTAGGGGTAAAATACGGGCTTTTATAAAAGTCCAACTTGATCGATTTTAGAGTTTCCGAAGTTACTAGAATAAGCACTGCCAGATAATGTCAACAGTAAGTGAATATCAAAAAAGTGCAAATTCATAGATGATTTAAGTTGTGTGGATTTTTGGTGGGTTAATGTAGTAAAACTCACTGTGTTGTTAGGTGCTGTGTGTGACCAGAGTCAGTGAAATATTTTTGTACTCAAGACCAATCCACCGTCATATTGTTAGTGAAAAAATGTCAGTGTACTACTCAGTGTGTGAGCAATGAAGTCACAGGTCCATTGGTGTAGCTGAGAGCGAACGTCATTCTGCCAAATATTTGTTGCAAAGAATTGCCCCTTGTTTTGGCAATCTAAAAACCTTAAAAAAATACAAAATTTTGTCTCAACAGATGCGGGCTAGGGAGTGCAAAAATGCTCAAAATATGTTTGCAGCCGAGGCTCTACCCCAGGGGCTAGGACCCTGCTGGGAAAGCTTACAATGGTCTTCCAAACTGCCTAAATGGATCAAAGAGGCCTCATTCTAAGGGAGAAAAAGGGAAGGTGTTCCTCCGAACAAAAATATTATCACTACACCACTTCATATGTCTACAGAATCTTACCAGTTCCAGAATCCGAACGGATGACTTCCGCAATGATCGCAGTCTACTAACTAATAAAATATGATACACGATGAATGCCGGCAGTCAAGATGTCACGATGACTGAATGGCAGATACTCTTCATGTGACTTCAGTCGACTAGATTGACAAAGGGTGTGCGGAAAATCAAAAGACGGTTCAGTTTTTGGTTTTTAACTAAACGAACCATCCAGAATTTTCAATTCCATTTCCAGTCGGTTTTCCTAAGCATTTGCAAGAAAACCTGATCAGCTGTCTACGAGAACTGCAGCAAGCAACTGAAGTGAAAACAAACGTATCTAAGTCGAAAGCCAATATATTGATACAAATTTAATAACTGTAAAAAACCATATCCATAGCGTAGTTGACCAGTTGACTGTTGTAACCTAGTAATGCAGTTCCTACCAAAGACTGCAAAAACAAAACAGACCCATGCCAATTCCAATCTGAAATGAGATTCTAAAATGAAATCAAACTTCAGATGAATCTGAACCAAATACCTCAGTTATTTTAAAACCAACCCAATTTTGAAAAACCATTCCGCACACCCCTAAAATTTACAAATACAATGTTCATTGCTCAATTCAATGACGAAGACTTCCAGATGTGTCAGTGACGATACACAGATGTGAGGTAGATCAACCAACGATCTTCTTGATGGCGAAAGACGATAACGAAGCTTAACAGCATTTCTCAACACAACAGTTCTAAGAAAACGATATTTCATCATTTTATACAAACTGTAAAGTCCTTCCTGAACCACATGGCCCATACATCGGTGCTGATCTCTGTTTAAGTAGCCCTCAGCCAGACACAAGTTTACACTGCGAAACCATGGATACAAAACAGGGCCACTGCATCACACATTGTGCCTGCTTATACCCCCAGCTTTCACTGGTACTCACTGCACCTACCCACGAAAGTCAGGCTTAGTTGACCTGGGCGGCTTGTTATATGCCAAAACAGTTCACCCGCCAGCCAATGGTCACCCATCCAATTACCGGGCCCGATGTTGATTAACTTCGATGATCAGACCAATAACATTACCAATTAAGGCAAACTACTACAGCCATACTACATAATTCCACTGTCCCATTTACATTAAACCAACAAAGCACATACTATAATGATTGCAAGTTCTACTGTATATCTATGGTTCTATAAAATTTTCAATTACATACCAATTTTTATCCATTTTATTATGTCAGTAAACTAACTTTTTATTAGCGTAACTTAATAACTCTTATTGTTTCGCTCGCTGTGTGCTTTCACTTTCAGCAGTTTTAGTGTTTTACATGGATAACCTATCATTTCTCACATTTTTATAGCAAGCTTTGTGAATGAGGCCCTAGTGAAAGGACAGAAGTATAAAGCACAGGTTTTTTAAACAAAGCCACACAATTCAGCCAGCAATGTCGTACCACTCCTCGTCCTTGTGCAGATTGAAGAACTCTGTGACCTGCTGCCTGCGAAAGTCCGCTTGGTACTCGGCATAGCGTTTAGTCGCTTCTGAGTCAGTGATGTTCTCATCCTGAGCCGCTATGAACTGCTTCAAAGACATCATTGGAGGATGCGTCAAGAACTCGGCCGACTCAGGTGGGCTGCCATACACAAACAGCCATAATGCACATGTAGTACAATTTAATGTTAATAAAAAGAACCAAGGTAATTTGGTAAAAGCAAAATTTGTGATTTATGCTGCCATCATGACACCATGACACTTTGTAGCTCTGTGATAAGTTACTGTTAAGAGTTGACATCTGAGGTGACTAGATAATTTAAAAATAATAATTTTACTATATAAAAAATAACAAATAAATTTGGGGTGAAGCCCAATGTGAGTCCGCCTGGCGCCAAAAATCTGACTGGGAAAAAATTTAGGAGGCTAAAATCCTCCTCCTAGGAAAGCTATGTGGCCCAAACACAAATGCATTAGTATATGTGGAACAAGCAGTGTTCACTTAGGGTTGATCAACATGTGTACTTATAACTTTTTTGTAGTGGACCAAAGTTCACCATTCATTTTGTTTAACGTGGATAAGATTGTCATTGATATCGTTGATAATGCAATTTGCCACTTGTCGATATCTTTATAAGTTTCAGAGATATTCAAGGCCAAAGTTGAAAGTTGTCCTATATCGAAGTGAATTCTGGACAGGTTTTACTCTCCAAAATTTCAAGGGGGCAATGCCCCAAAAGTTTTAGCCATGTTATAACCCCCAATCAGCAGTACGTCACGTGGCAAAGTTTTATGGGGTTATTACACCTAGCCCCAAAGTTATAGGCATGTATCTGCTGAAATTTAAGCCAATTTTTGGCCCCCTTTTGTTGAAAAATGTTGAGGGGCCCCATGCCCAATGGGGTATGCGCCAGTATGACTTGAGTCATTCTCTAGCACATGTAAAAATTTCAAAGTGCAGCACACCACAGAGGCCGAAATATGGTTTTCTGAAAAAGTTGATTTGGGTGGGCATGACTATACATCTAAATCTGGTTTGTTAGTGGACCAAAGTTCACTGGACTTTTTTCGCCGAATGTGAGAGGAATTGCAGTAGATCAATTACTTGTCCTATTTTAAATATTTTCATCTGTTTGAAAGATATTTGCTGCCAAAGTTTAAAGTCATCCGAAATCGTGTCAAATTTTACATGTTTTGACCCCTAAAATATTTCGGAGAAGGGTTGCCTAAAATTTTGGACATGCATTTGGACCGCAGTGCAAAATTTCATCACGATCAGCGGATGCCGCTCAGAGATACCTTGGCAAAATAAAAAAAAACATCAGTGGTAAAGCAAGTCTGCTCCAAAAACTAACATTTCTGGGTGGACTAAAAAAGTAAAATCAACACCAATGTTTACAGTAGTATGGTGCTGTACAAAAATTACAGTTCATATAGTACACTACGTACATCTCTATCTGTTCCAGTGTACTGCAAATATCGCATTAATTTATTAAAATGTAGATGCAAAAACAATGTTCTAATACAGACCCTTGTGGAAAGCCACCAGCACCACCACCATACGAGTGTTGTGAGTGTCCATCGCCGGAGCCATGGCCTGGGCCCCAGCCGGTGTGTCCATAGGGAACTCTGAAACCTGGATCATCTCTGTACAGCACAGATGTTAGAAACATCAGCTTGTTAACAAAAAAACTAGAAATTTGGGGCAAAGCCCAACGTGAGTCCGCCCGGCGCCCTAAGTCCGACTGGGGGAAATTAGGGGGGGTAAAATTTCCCCAGCATCAAAGTCACGTGGCCCGAACTCAAATGTATTGGTATACGCCGAACGCGCATTGTCGACTTAGGGTAGGTAAACATGAGCGCTTACAACTTTGTTCGTAGTGCACCGAATTTCACAATATTTTTTTTTGTTCAACGTACGAAAGATCGTGCTCGTCAACGCCGTTTAGATTTTGTCACTATCTTCGTCACTTCCAGAGATATTTGCGCTCAAACTCGAAAGCTGTCGTAAATTGCACCAATTTTTGCACGTTTTTTGCCCTCCCAAATTTTAAGGGGGGCGGTGCCCCCAAAAGTTGTACTTGCATTAACACCCCCACCTAGAGGCATGTCAAGTGCCAAAGTTTCGTCGGGCTACACACCCTAACTCCGAAGTTAAAAGCGCTCCTTTATTGCATTTTAAGCCAATTTTTGACCCCCCTTTGAAAAAAGTTGTAAGGGGGGATCCTGTCCCTGGTGGGGGGTGCGCTAGTAAGACTTGGTCATTCTCTAGCGCGTGTAAAAATTTGGGGGCGCAGCACCCC
>Ga0056128_1006519_pt1 | contig 14736 bp, 11 predicted proteins | sample WorMetLIZISLAND2_FD_71113 | JGI IMG/M metagenome (GOLD analysis project Ga0056128, IMG submission 71113) | Marine gutless worms symbiont microbial communities from Max Planck institute for Marine Microbiology, Germany - Olavius geniculatus... ...
GTGTGAGCCTTTGCACGACCTTTGTTAGCAGATGACGCAACTGAATCAGTTTTTGAAGACGACAACACTGGTGAAGAAACTGCATGCTGTTTGGCGGCATTCCTTTTTGATGGCGGGCCTTTAACCGGCTGGATCTTAGACTTGACCATAGTTTCTATTGACTTTAGTGAAAAAAAATCAGCAAGAACCTTTAAAGTGGCTTATATAGTCTGTATAGTCCGTGTAATAATTGCCGCATGCCATATGGCAACAGTAACTAAACAGTTACTTGTCAGGCAAGAGCAAGCGAGCGTACGTTGTCATGTTTTAACTGTCCCGTCTGTCCAATCTTCGGACGATGGTAAAAAGCGGATCGGCGGATGTGCGGATCTGCGGATGTTGCAACAGGGACAGAGCTATGGTTAGGAATAGAGTTAAGATTAGGGTTAGGATTAGGCTTAGAGATAAGGTTAAAGTTAGGAACAGGGTTAGGAGATGGTTTAACTAACAAATTACAGCTTAATTACCGAGTTAACTGTTGCGACATCCGCAGATCCGCTTTTTACCCGTAGTCACAATCTTCAGTTTTTCCCTAATTTTCTGGCACGTAAAACCTATACAGCCGTTTTAGTACGTTAAACATACATATACGTAAATGTTTCACCTGCAAAATAGTTTTGCAATTATGTAAAAAAATGCTTAATCCAAAAAATGTAACTTTTGCTATTTGTTTACATCACAAGTAAACATCAGGGCCGCAATTTGGTGCTGGTAGATATTGCGATTTTGAGACAAATACGATAATCGATTCGATATTAATCGACTCCACAATCGCCTGTAACAACACGCCAACTGCAAAATTACGCACAATTCATACGTTTGTGTAATTGATGCATAGCTAAGTATATGTGTTTAGATGAATGCAATTCTACCGTTTAGGCCTAATTTTGACACAGTAAGTAAGTAAGTAAGTAAGTAAATGATTAATAAAGCGCCAAAGTCTCGGAAAGAATCAGGGCACAATAATGGAGCAGTCTATTCAGGCCAGTACCATTTTAAAGAGCAACTATATGGTCTTAATACCTGCATTACGTCTAATCTTCTAAATGCAGACCTCCCTATTACCTGCTGATTTACATATTAACGAAACCATTATTAAATCGATCAGGGGGTAACAGTGATGACAGCTGACAGCTTATTTTCAAGACAGAACGATGTTCAAAATGCAAATATCGCTAATGAATAGTCTGATTATACACCACATACTAGTTATCAACTTTTTGTTGTTTTCACACAGAAACAGAGACAAAAACATGTTGCAGCAAATCATTTAATTACAAATTACACACAAACTAAAAGAACCACTAATACTGTTTAAGGTGCGTTGAAAGTGACAGAAAATTAAAATGAACTAGATTGAAATAAAATAAACCGACCAATGGATTTCAGCTCATTTCATTTTTTTCACTTTGAACATGCCTTTAGGCAAAACTCAACGTGATCAACAGAGTGAAGCAATTAATATGCAATAAGAGACATAAGCAACTGAAAATATCTGCAAATAAAGCAGAAAGAGAAAAGCTACTGCTGTGATGACAAAATAACCACAGACATATCGTAACCACCAAACAAACAGACAGAAACATACTGCATATATATACAAGAACAATCCAACTTTTGATCAAGCTACCATATCTAGCTTCATTCGATGCAAAATTTATACAAAAAATGCAAACATGCGTATATCGTAAAACTTCTAATACAAGCTGGTGTCCATATGGCACCAGGAATTGAGAACCTAGGCTTTTAGAAAAAAAGTTTTAGGTTTGTAAAGGTTTTCTTCAGGTGTCAGTGCACAAAGAAGATGGGAGAAAATTTTAAGACACATGAAGAACATCCCATATGCCATTCATTGATTAGTAACAGAGACCCCGCATCTAATTCAAACCCATAGAGAAATGGCTTGGCTTGCAAGCCAAGTCTCTATTAGACACAGGGTCTCTGGTCTATTACATACCAAGACAAAGGTTCAAGGTCACTCATTGCAATAAAAGCTGGGGCCTTGACTTCAAAGTTTTACGATACACCAGATCAAAATACCGTAACAAGAGCAGTTCTTAGTTCGACGAAGCAATGCACAATCGATGGTGTGCAGTGGCTAAGACCTGGAAGTTCAGGTGCTTCAGTAAACTTGGACCTCCAAGCTCCCAACCAACAAATAAGGCAAGAAAATGAGTGAATGATACAATTCCATAATGCAGACACAAATTTCTATAGCAGCTAAGAGAGGCCATCCGAGAACACAAAACACATCAAAACTCTTGCCAGCTGAGGCTTTGCCTCAAACACCAATGGGAAGCATACATCGCTTCCAAGGTGCTTTACAGCTAACGGGCAAATTTGTTAATATTGCAGTATTGAAATTACAGCAATAAGTATTGAAATACTCTATAGTATTGCAACAGGTTGCATGCTTAGTACTGCATGTGGTATTCATGTGGTATTGCAATACTTTTAGAACTGAAACATGGCAATACTTGAAAGCAATACTTATTTGATGTAAAGTACACATTATCACATAGTCTGAAGTCAACCCAAAATTTAGAAAAAGTTGTAAACAGCAGCAAAAATCAAAATTTATTTGAGGGAGCAGATAGTAAAGTATTGCAGAAAGTATTGCAATTGTATTGCAATAATGACTTGGAAAAAAAGTATTGCAATCAGTATTGCAATACTTTTTCCAGCAAGTATTGCTATTACTATTGCAATACTCTTTGCCAGTATTGCTAACAACCCTGCTATTACGGGGATGGGCTTGCTTTTCCTATGAAAAAATGTGTGATTTTCAAAGATATTTTTCCAGGAGGCGTGGAAACCCTGAAAACACAAGCAACTGACCAGTTCAGAGAAAGAATAAACAATGAAATTAATTAAATTTACAGTCGCAGACTAGCAGGACTGAAAACAATCCCAATATATCCACACAAAGTACTGACTAGTTACAGATGTTGTACGATTAATACTTATCGTTGAATATTTGACATCTATGTAACAGACAGCTACAAAATGCCGATACCCTGTACACAAATAAAGTTTTGGCAGTAAAGCAGAAAAATATCACCGATAAAACAGATCCAAATCTGCACCGAGAACTGACTAGAAGCTTTTAGCAAACTGATCATTTTATAACACCAACCACAATGACTGTAAACTCAACATATTCTTGAAATTTTGCACTAAACAGTAAAAACACAGAAATGCTGAAGGATAAAATCACACAAAAAAATACCAATATCAGACTGGTATGCAAAAATGCACAAGCACACACTTGCGTGAATAATGTGACATATGTGACGGTAACTATCACTTTTATGAACTACACTTAGACAGTGTAACTAATGCTGCTTCACAAGTTCAGAGCATCACATCGTGTCTGAAGCAAGTCTCAAAAAGAGGCCTATGGCCAGCAAGTCACAATAACAGCTTTCAACGGTTCTAACAATTTGCAATTCTAAACACTAAACGTCCTGCCTGTAAAGGTATGTTATGCAGCACAAGAGTAGACTCCTGCGCCACTGCCATAGCCGCTGCCAACAATTTTTTTTCAGCTAGCCGCTGCTGCTGAAAAACTTTTTTGACAAAACCGACTTAGCTTAAATTACCTATACTTCTCTTGTGCCACTGCCAAAAAACTTTAGCTGGCTACCCACGTGAAAAAAGATTTCAATTCTGAAAAAAAATCGACTCAGGCGTGCACAGATAAAAAAATGACAAAAACGTGATAATCATTTTATAGCATACAGTTTATACACATACAACGAGTTACTCTGCCGATCATGGATTCTCAGCTCTTGCACTATACGGCCTGCAGTAGCTTCATTACTTCGTTCAGTGAATCTTCACACGTAAGCCCTGTGCATCAGTCGATGTAAAAAGCACTACTTGTTAGAGTGCAGAACAAGTTTTCTACTGGCAACAGGCAAAAACAAAACAACATTTACCTCACCGGTCACACCTTGCCAATTCATGCAATAAACTGATAAAACACAGTGTACAATAGGTAATAAACAAAGTTCACAAAACAGCCTCTAGCACAACTGTTAACATTATCTGTTGATTGAATGTGCAGCAGTACATCACTTCTCTAAACCACAATAAGCACTGAACAGATCAGATCACATGGCATAAGCTATTGACAACATTACTACGTGCGATAAAAAGATAATACTGCAACCAAACAACAGTTGAACAAGTCTTAAATGATGCGAAAAACAGCACACAATTCTTACACAAAGACAATACTGCAGCAACATTTGGCACAATGTCTAACAAACTGGGTAAAATTTATACTGTAACAAAATTCAATTAAAAATTAAAACCTTAAAAGCGTAAAGTACTCAAGCCACAAGCACCTTGGCATCAACAAGAAACCAACTTAACTAATACGGAAACATCTGAACGCAAAAGCACACACACCTAATTCCATAGCTTAACACGGCACGAAACAAGGTTAGCAAAAAAAGTCAGTGCTAGGGGTAGATCGGTAATCTCGCACTAGTGAGCAGAAAATTACTAGTGGTAGATCGCCACTTTATCTAATTACATTTATCACATTATTAATGTAAGAATGCAGCCATATTTTTTCACTGCATTACCAGGACTGTGGTTGGGACTGAAATATCAGTCACTTTGCTATCAATTACCAAATTTATTCAAAAACAATATATTTTTAAGTCTGTGTTACAAAGAAACAGATAGGTATGGCTTGAGATGGACTCTGATATACATGTAATACTGAATAAGCCTGATTTAAATACGTGACAGTGTCGAGGCATGGTCCTATGACTACCAGAAACATAAGTTCTACCATGCACCTAATAATGTGCCTACCCAATCTACCTCTAGCAATTTTCCAGTGCTAACAGCAAGATCGCCGATCTACCGCTAGAAAAATTGTAGCAAAAAATAGGTCTCTTATTACATGTTCAGCACATCACATGCAGTACACACAACTGGCAAATCAGATCAAACAGGAAAAAGCAAGCAAACATACTATGGGATAGCAGGAGCACACAATATTTGACATTAAATTTTCAGGTACATGTACATAAATGTGACATAATTGTAAAACATTATCATTAGCCTCAATGCGCAGCATCATGACTAGGGGTGTAGCAGATGGAGAGGGAATTATGCCCCCCCCAAAAAAATCTTACACTGAAATCAGTACAGAAAAAAGACTAAGAATTTCTCTTCCATGTAAGTGTCTCTCTCTCTTGTTTTCTCTATTTAACTGAAATCAACCTGACATTGCGCATAACTTTAACAAATGGATACCCCAGCCATGGTTTCCTCGAATACAATATCACATTTTGATGTTTGCCACTAGACTGTATGCATTTTTCCATAATAACAGTATAAAAAACTGCACATAGTGCATAAGTGCATTTGTTCACTTTCACCACTCAAGTGCTGATATCAATGTGAGTGAAGGAAAGGACTTGATTAACTGATACAGCAGTAATGTGGCAAGCAGAGAGAAGGCTGAGTACATCAGTCGAGTTTGTCATCCTTAGCATCATCTCCCGCAGCCGCAGCGTCGGGATCGCGCCGGCGCTTCACGCGAGCGTATGGACCAATGTCGGGGCAGAACACAAAGTCCCAGATCACCTTCAGCCAGGACGTGTGGTAAGGCAGGTTGTCATAAAAATCCGGAGCGATTTTCTTCACCTAGCAACAAACAGCATCACTGCATGCACGAACGACTTACACTAGTTCGTTGTATTCTACATATATTAGCATGCTTCATCTTGTTGCGTCCGGTTTAGTGGAACAGTCTGCAACATCACTTCAATGGCTATACTCAAAAAATCGGTGCCAGTGTCATATTGGCCAACTTCAGTAATTTTTGGTATGCAACATCATGAAAAAACTTGATGAAAACGACTATAGCTTTGCCTGTGACACACACAGAGCTAGACCTATCAAATTAAAACATGCTACAATCAACTCAGCTGAAATACTCACGTATGTTGTCATAAAATACCACAAAGAATAAGACCTACACTACACTCTACTGTAGTGCTAAATGTTGATACAACTGGCTAGTCTTAATTCACTGAATATCTGCCTAAAATAATAGTATGTAGTACATCAGACTGACCCAAGTATTCTTCATTGCATGCGTTAAAGCAAGGAAATATAAATATATTGTCATCAACTACAGTATTTACAAAATCTTTTAAATTTCAACAACAAAAATTATCATTCTTTTTTATGATATAATTATTATATCAGAATGCAAAATTAAAAGTACAATGTACCAAAATAGATTACACAAACTTATCTACCCCACATGCTCACCATGTACATGGAACAGTTGAAACACCTACGTTGGACTTTTTAAAGCATTTGCTCTAATTTGGTTCTGTTTGTCACCTACTTACACAGTGCATCGAGTGCATTGGACATTTTTTTGTAATGATAATGTGCTACCTACAGAACGGGGCAAAAAACAAACCTATTTCCAAGCACTAACTACTTAACGATGAGTAGCGTAATTTTAGAGATGGCTAGGCGGTGAAGATTTTCTCAGATTAGGAAAGGATATTTAAATGCACTGCTAAGCAAGTTCCGTGATTTTTCTCTACAACATTACGAAACATTTGACATATCACACACATTTCTAAGTACTACTGACCATCGCTAAGTAATCAACACTCAAACAAATCCGGTTTTTCTGGCCCTCCCTGTAAGCGTAAATGTTCACTTGATAGGAAAAATAATAATAATATAGAAACAAAAAGCAAGCTGCATTATCAAGAGAGAGTCGAGCGGGTGGGAGCATACCAATGGCAGTTTACAGCCGGGAATGTTGGGGAAGTCGTGGTGCTCATTATGGTAGCCGACGTTGAACGTGACGTAGTTGAGTGGGCCATAGTAGGAGTATGTCTCATAGCCGTGCTGGAACATGTAGTGCTCTGAAATGAAGTGTCCAGCCAGCGGGTGCAGTCCCATTGCTAGCACTGTGCCGATGATCAGGTACGTAAGAGATCTCCCACCCATTGCCCAGTAGATGACTGCATCAAATGCCAGCTGTAACAAAGACACCAAAAGTTTGGCACATCTTAGTTTTGTTGAAACAATATTTGTAATTCACAGTCGAATAACAAATGTTACAATGGCAGCACTAATGCATAACAGCTGCGTAAAACCATCTCTGTTTTTAGCTGTCAGTGACGTGATCCTGGGCTCCAGTGGCAAACTGTTTACATTTTTTGTCTACATTAAAGATGCCATTTAATTGTAGATACATTTCAACTCTGTAAGTGTATTCACTCTATGCCAACTGCACTCTTCACAAAAAATTTGCCACTAAGTTCTTCTAACTACATTAACTAATATTAGTTCATTGTCATGCAAAGAAATCTAATTTCTGACAGACCATACCATACCATAGGTCATGCATATGGCACTAAACTGTGTCTGTCTGTGCTGCAAGTATTGTGGCTAAATGGGTTGGCAATGATACTATTAGTGAAGATGATGAGAAGTTCCTATAAGCTGTCAATATAAATTATGTCTATCTGCAGCGATTTGGCCACAATTTTCAATGCAGAGTTACTGGCAGCATCCATCATCCATGCATGCCAAATTACCATATCCTAGCATTGATTGCAGTAGTCACCTCGAGGAAATTGCTTTCTCTCCGTGACTGGAAGTCGGATGCTGGCCTTCAGACACAGGTGGTACATTCGGCTCACCCTAGCGGTAGCTGGGCCTTTTGATTTCTCAGGACTTGCTGTAATTTTTTGTGTGATCACGCCATGTCTAACTGTTATCAACCATTGCAGCTGCTAAGAATGCATGCTAAAATTCATAGTAAACTAACTGTAGTACTGTATGCAGAACTCATCAATGAATGTCATCACATTCTGACTATGCCAGAGCAAACAATCTGTACACCAGAGATGTGCAGACTGCAGACGCATCCATCCATGAATGCAGATCAGCAGGATTTTTTTCGCGAACGCGGACTGACAGCCGATCAAAGGTAGACAAAATTTACAAATGCAAACTGATGCAGATCCTGTTCCGTGACCAGTGTATTTTTTCTAATAACTGCTAACGGACTTCAATTTTAGTCTCGTAAAGCAAAATGCATTACCAAGCCTGTTACTGCTGTTATTTTGTTAGTTAAACTGTAATCTGAGCTACAAGCCTAGTGGCCTACCGAACGTACCGTACTAAAGACTAGGTCTATTCAATGAGGACACAGACTGACAGCGAATCCAATACTTCTCGCCTTTTGTGGAGGCGAACGCAGATCCTTGGTCAAAATCTGCGAACTGGTGCGGACTCAAAATTTTTGGGATCCGCACACCTGTACATGTATCCACTGTGTCAGTACCTGAACAGAAAAGTTGATGACTTCGAGGTGAGTGACGGGCTTTGGCTTGCGCATCAGCGGTCTCAGCGTGTAGAAGAATGGCTGAAAGACGACCCACAGCAGCTTGGTGAAGGTGTTATAGAACAGACGACCTTCCAGCTGAGTGGGAAGATCCATGTCCATCTCATCATCTCCCTGGTACTTGTGATGCTCCTAGCAACAAACCCACGCTAGCATCTTAATAAAGACACCACTTGAGACTACCAATACTACTACAATGCACGTTCTTCATGATTGAAGAATGATAATAAAAGATGATCAATAAAACATAACTATTATCATTGCCAGAGCCTGTTACGTAGTCACCACTCACCAGATATTCATTTTCTATATAAGGCAAAGTAATTTGAGGACAATTTGAACATTACTTTTAGTACTGTAGTTACCAAGCATGCAATCATCTTTCAACGCTTTATTCATATTCCCCAATAATAAATCAAGAAACTGGGTCATCTGCAAGCAACATAGATCAACAAACACAGACAATGTAGTTCAAATAATCTAGGTCGGCAGGCTGGCACTGCTTTTCATCCTAACATGACCTCAAATTTATCACACTGTTGTTATTATGTTATGTGTGAATTCAATCAAGCAAGCAATCAACTAATCAATCATTTATTTGCTCAATAAATACAGCAACTAATAAGGCTTACAGCAAAGAAGTTTGAATGAGCAAGATGTACGAGGCTTATTAAAGCACTAACGAAGTCAGCCTAACTAAAAAAACAAAAAAACAGCAAAGAAAATATTATTTTTGACCGACCATACTTACGGTCGACAGTCGTGCCTAACTGCCTACATATATGGCACAAGACTGTGTCTGTCTGTGATGTAGATATTGTGGTTAAATAGTAAGTCGTAGAATTTGAGAAGGGACAGAGAAAAACAACTTACACAAGCATTAACAGTTTAAACATCTGCATTTCCATTTAGGAAGAACACTTTTAAAAAGTTAGCAAAATTCAACTAAATAACAATGGTTATTTCAGGAACTACAAGTCGCCAGAAACCACAAGTCACATCTAAGAGTGAGATGAAAGCGCACACCTGATGATACTTCTTGAAGAGTACAGAGTACGGAATTCCCAGCACCAAGTTGCCAAATATGCCAAGAGCACGGTTAGCAGCCGGCCTTGCAGCTCCAAATGCCAGGTTGTGTGAGATCTCATGTATAGCCAGCGTCATGCTGTGGTTGATAACTCCACCCCACAGATAAGCAACAATGGCTATTGTAAGCCAGGATGCATCTTGTAGCTGGTAGGCTGACAGCAGTTGAGTAAGCACCATTCCCACGATCCAGTACTTGAGATTTGGATCATGCACCATCAGCTCTTTGATCTGCGGATACTTTGCTGCCGGAAAACCACAATCAAATCACATTCATTCTGTTACTTAACAAATAAAAATATGTGCATCTTAATGGGAGCAAGATGTTAAGCCAAAGAGACCACACCCCAATAATGCGCCCAGGAATCGCTGTGCTTGGTTGGGTGGTTTCCATTCTAAACCTTGCAAGGCTTGCTTCATTTTGCATGTGATGTTTGTTAATTGGCTTATGCAGCCTTTGTGCAAAATTTTTAGCCAACCGTTAGGTCAAGTCTTTGACACGATGTGTTGTCCGTCATCGTCCATCTGTCATCGTCTGTAACACATGTATTCTGGCTACACTGTCAAAATAATTAAATAGGGTTGCCTGATGGCGATGGCTACCCTGTGGTACCAAGTCAAACCCCCACAACTCCCCCTTTTCCATTAAACAGCCCTTGGTAAACACTGCACTCCAAACATTTGCATTGCAAATTGTAGCCAAATTGCTTCAGTTAGCAGCATGGTTACTATTGACATCTTACAGGAACTTAATAATGCCCTATCCGATGTTACCATCACCAACTCCCTACAAACACCTGTTCACCTAAAATAGTGGCCCTATGCCCCAAAATTTGCATGGTATATTCCAGCCAAAGCTTATTAGCGTAATGGTTACTATTAACAGGCTACAGATATTTACAAGTGTCCTATCTAATGTGTAGCTCAGTGATTTTCAACCAGGGTTCCGCGGAACCCAAGGGTTCCGCGAGCATCTGCCAAGGGTTCCGCAGCTGGCCAGTAAAATGACCTAGCTTGCGAAATCACGCCAGACAGTATCGTAGAAATAGCCTACTCAGGTTTTTTTTGTTTTAATCCGTTTCTACGCGTCTTTTTTGCATAGACTTACTCTGCTGAATCATCTTTGTTGTTGATAAAATTATGGCATATATATTTGCATTTTAGGCCAATAGTTAATTATAACGTAAGCTTCCTATTCACGACATTATTTAACTCTAAGGCATTATCAAAAATGAAGAAGAAAAAAGAATGTATTGATTAGGGTTATGGTTAGGGATGTAATCCAATATTCGATTATTCGGAATTTGTTTGGTTTGTTCAAATTCCGAATTACGTTATGGGTTGTTTGATATTTGATTTATTCGTTAATTTTTGCGGCGATATATCTTGAATGTACAATAAAACATAGCTGCTGCAAACAATGGCTTCATGTTGTTTATTTCTCTTCGTTCGGCCATTTACTTAATTAATTCAATTTTTTGAAAACTCAGCTAAGGAAAATTAAAAAAGACTCGTAGGCATGTCTTTCCCAAAAGCGTCCACGTGATAAATTCTCTGGGTTGGTGGCGGGACTAAGCGGCCGTTGACAACTGCCTCGCCCGTCGTGTTTGATTAAATACAATAACATACTGCTGCCTACTAATGCGGTCAAATTTCATATTGGTCATCTTTGTCTGCTTTGTCGTCCTCATGACAGCTCTGCCCTCAGTGCCCTGCTAGGGAAATGAGTCCGTAGACATTCAACCTCGCATACGTCACTGGACTCACGAATCAATGCATGGGGTTCCGTGAGTGACCTTCACGCTTGTGTAGGGTTCCGCTGCAACAAAAAGGTTGAAAAACACTGGTGTAGCTTGATAGTGTAATGATAATGGGCCAGATTGATGACCGAAAGGTCCCAGGATCAATTCCGAGCCAGTGCACTGTCAGATAACAACCTTGGGCAAGTTGTACACACACGTGCCTCTGCCACCAAGCAATATAATTTGGTACTGACCAAAGAGCGGTGATGGCCTGCGGCTGGGAAGGTAACCGTAAGTCTGGCGTCGCACAGGCCATGCGTCAGACTCGTAGTTTATCCACCTACGAGCTCAATGGCTATGGAAAGGGAGATGAGCACCCCGCCTACGCCCCGGAGGATCATGGCACGCTTTACGTTTACCTTTTTTCTAATGTCTCCATTGTTGATTCTTCCCTTTCCTTCAAATAGTGACCCCTCATTCACATTTGCTGGCCTTCAGACACCGATGTACGGTCGGCATTCCCTAACGACACCTGGGTTTATTGTTGAGACAAAGCCAAGCGGTGGGACTATTTACCGAAAGCGACCGAAAACGTTTTCGGTAGTTTTCGATATTTAGTAGTGCCACCACGCGACAAGTGATATGTACCCAAGATGAGTTTGCGGCGCATTTTGTGCGGCTCTTCGGTGTAGACCCATTCGAAATCGGTCCTAGATACTCTCTGACCCATTGCGCTCCAAACTATCCAACAAAACTAAACGATATGAACTTTAATTGCTTTAAGACTTTCAAGTTCAACCACAACACTCAGCCGGTACCAGCATCTGCATCTGCATCTTCTCTAGAGATGGATCAATTACTCGAAAATATCACGATACGAATATCGATAAGGTATCGTGATCGTATTGTTGTTTCAAAATATCGGTTCCATCCATCTCGTCGTACAGATAGCACATAAAACATCATTTTGGGGCAGTTTGGGCCTGTTTACTTCTAATTAGGCCTACAGCGTGCGAATAAATGGATAAATAAACCAAACAGCTGATAATTGAATTTCGAATATTGCACAACCAGTGATCTCGGTCGAGACGTCTCGGTCTCGAGACTGTCTCGAGACGCACTAACGTCTCGTCTCGGTCTCGTCTCGGTCTCGGCTCAGAAGGTCTCGTGCACATCCCTGTGCACAACTGCTTAAACTGACGTCAGCCTGTCTGTCAGTTTTCAAGTGCAAATTTGATATCGTATTATACCGTAACTGGACAATTAAATAAATTGTCAGCCGCAGTGCTAAAAATTTGAACAAAATGTGCTAAATATGCGTCATTTTAATTGAATCAACTGCATTTAATAACAAAAAGCCCTGCAGCTGTCGCTAATATATAGCCAAACGTAGTTGCCAGTGATCTTCAAAGTCATCCAAGGTCATCTTTTCATCTCATCTGAAACAGTGTATGCCACTTCCTATTAGTGATTACTGATTAATAGTAATTTTGGCCCTTTTTCGCACCATTTCCGAGATACGGCCATAACTTGAAACTTTTCATTGAAAATTGCGGCCAAACCGCTGCAGATGGAGACATGGTTATTATTAACGGTTTTTATTATAGGAAGTCGCCAGCGATGGTGCAATCGCCGACTCCCTTATTTACCGTTTAGCCACAATACCTTCTAATTAACCTGTCCTTGAAGCTCTGCTTACGGCAGGTTAAATTTGTCGTTTGTAATAATAATAATACCGCACGATTGGCATACCAGTGCATTAATTATGACCTTTCAAAGTCATTCAAGGTTAATAATTTTTATGAAATTTGAAAATTAATATATGACTTTCTATTAATGCTCAATAGCAACCTATGTTTTACCTTGCACCGTTTAGCCACAATACATTTATGACAGACGAACAGACAGACGACAGACGACAACTCGTGTCATATATAAGCCATAGATGTAAAAAACATTTTTTGTTTTTTTATAAAAGTAGAAAAACATGTTTTTATGTTTTTTTATATTTTCAATGTCTTTTTTTAAAGTTTTTATTTTTCGTTATGTTTTTCATATTTTTTAAAATGTTTTTTTTGTGTTTTTTAATGTCATGTTGTTTTGTTCTTGTTAAATCGTTAGAATAAATTGTTACAGATGTGTTAAAAACTGTTAACGTGACTAGTATACTTAATATTGGTATTTGTTCTGACTTTTGACTGTTTAGTTCATAATTGAGTACAATCACGGTTACATGAAATAAAAAAAATGCCTAAAGTAGAAAGTAACGATTGGAAACATCTGCAGTTTCATGTTTTTTATAATGTTTTTGTAGGCCCCAATACTTTTTATAAAAGTATAAAAACATGTTTTTATGTTTTTTTTTATTTGCAAATGAATGTTTTTAACGTCTATGATATAAGCTCAGTAATTTGCTTGTTCCAATTGCCTCAGGTAGTGCAAAATTAGAGTCCCTGATTCTTTCTGAGACTTTGGCGCTTTATAAATCATTTACTTACTTACTTACTTACTTACTTAACGTTCCGTTAACATAGCGTGCACGGAACTGTGTCCTTTCTAAGATATTGCTTTCTCTCCGTGATGGAAGTTAGACGCTCGGTCTCGGACGTAATTCGGTAAACGTAAAGTTTTACCACAGTATACAATGGTTTTACCCGAGGCTATCCATAGCCTATGAGGCGGCTCTGATCTCCGTTTTCTCAGCCCTCCGCCAGACAACAGCTTACACTGCGAGACGGGTTACGGTTAGTGCATTGCGCGGTGTGCCTGCATGCTTAGGCCTACGTTCGAGTTTTCGCCCGCAGCTAGGCTACTCATTGCGCCTACCCACGGAGGGACGGCTAGGCTGAGTTGCAATGACCGGGATAGCTGCTTACATAACGATTGAACAGACGCCGAAACTGATCTGCGTCGGCGGCACTTTCTATATGCCTAAAACAGTACTCGGCCTATAGATCTGATGCCGCCACTCGATCAGCAGTGCGTATTCAAATCAGCAAACAGGTGCGCTAGGCGCGGGAGCCGTGTTGCTGTTGTACGCAGCTCAGTGTATAGTAGGCGTCGATTTCAGTTGACAGTCGGAACGACTGTGAAGCTAGGCTACTGATATTTATTTTTTAGAACGCGTGAAATAACTGATGCTTGCATTCTCAGCCGTATCAAACCAGTGACCAGTTCAAGCAAGGTGAATTAAACTGAGTTGTTAGCTAGCTTAAGCCAAACCAAATCTGACAGAATGCAGTAGGCCTAGCTCGTGTTTGTGTTTACCTGCTGCTTTTAGCCTGCAGGCAGTGGCGGATTCAAGAGGGGGCGGCCGCCCCCCCCCCCATTGACTGAATGCATTGTAAAACCAAGTAACAAATGACTGTCAGAAGTGCGCAAAAATGCATTATTTTGGCATAAAAAATGAAAAAAATTTTCTGAGGAGGGGGCATAGCCCCCTCCCCAGACCCCACCCCC
>Ga0056128_1006520_pt1 | contig 14735 bp, 5 predicted proteins | sample WorMetLIZISLAND2_FD_71113 | JGI IMG/M metagenome (GOLD analysis project Ga0056128, IMG submission 71113) | Marine gutless worms symbiont microbial communities from Max Planck institute for Marine Microbiology, Germany - Olavius geniculatus... ...
ATATATATATATATAATTATATAATTATGTATAATTACAACAATTAATTATTGCAACAACTCGTTCGACGAGAGATTCAGCCATTACTAGTATATATTCTGGCAATGCCATTTATGGTTTAATTAAGTTTTATTTTTTGTCTGTTGTCTATTATTCGTGGTAAACAGAATGCATATTTAAGCTCATTGTAATTCTTTGTCGAATTTCACGCATCTACAACTCATGAAAAGATGAATGAATGTGGTCACAGACTCGCAGTTAGTAGGTCTTCCCGCTGGCGACACCAATGCGCCTATCGAGGCGGAGGCACGAACGCACTTTGTGCATGCCAGTGTGTGGTTGCCAGCACGGTTTGTCACTGCAAGGCAAGAAATGTCACACACTGTCACTAGTTGAAGCGAGACAACGACAACACGGTGCTGCTGCTGCTGCTGCTACAGTGTATTATACAAAGCGTTTCAATCACGTCGTCTGGTATTGCAAGTCATCCATTGTCAGCTGCCTATGTGACAGTGCATCACTGCGTGTGTTGCGCCAGTCAACGGTGTCGACACTGGCTTAACCCCCTAGGCTACTCTGTGCGTGTCCCGCAGTTGATGACCGGCCTCCGCAGTTAGTGGCGCCGTAACAAAAATAGGGGTCATAAGGGCAAAGCTATTTCGCAATCCCCCCTTCCCAGAATATTATATCCTTTGTGAAAAATTTGTTATAGAAACGGAAAATTTTGATTTAAAGTCTTCTATTTTGAAAACAATTTCAAGAAAAAGTTTAAATTCTTAGCATTCGCATTGTCCCTGTCTGAAATTGTTAGCTGTGTGTGGAAAAAATGTCTGCTCTCTCTCTCCAGTCCCCAAAAAAGCTCCGCGACGCCGCTGCATGCTGCCACTAAGAACTACGTTTGTCTAATAACATTTTGCGGTTTATTACGGTTTCGAAGGTTTCAATAACATTAAACCGCTTTTTATGCGTAATATAAAATTGTCATACTTTATTTACTTACTTACTTAGTGGCTTTAACTTTGAAAATGCTGGCCTACTCGTTGCCGGCTGCATGCCGTCATGCAGTGGCAACTAGAGGGTTAATACTGTAGTTGCAACGAACGATAACAGCAAAGTGTCAACAGCATGTGCAATGGCATTGCGTACTGTGACTGTGATCTATGCCTGTGTGTCTGTCTGTCCGTGTGTCTGTCTCTGCGTCTGTCTTGCTGACTGATTAACTGGCCGGGCGTCTGGCTGGCCTGCAGTTCATGGCAGTCCGTTAGTTAAACAATCAGCGCATGTTTGCCATGCACTGACACCTCTGAGGCCTACTGCTGCTACTGCTGGTGCTTGGTGCGACGTGTCGTGTCACGAGAGATCACTCTCTCACACTGTAGCGCGTATACGCGATCACCTACTATAGATTTGTACAAAAATCCCTTAGTGTAGTGTGGCAGTCGAATATCTATAAATTATCGTAAACATGCCTTGAAAGTTTCATGAACAACTGACAGAAATTTAAGAAGATATAGGAGAAAAAATAAATGTGTGTATTCTTTGTTAAACAGAGTACTTCAGAGGTGTCCAATGTCCATTGCCCTTCAGCAGCGCCAGAAATCAACTTTCCCTCAAGTTCCATCAATCTTGATAATCTAGGCTATAAAGTCTAACTGTCCATATACAGAGAGAAATGAAAACGTCGTGCGAAAGTCATATAAGTCGACCAATTTGACTGAGCTGAATAATTGATAAAACAGCTTTTTACACGAAACAGTTTACCTAACCAATCTCGGATCAGTATTAGGACCATTATTATTTTTAATATATTTAAAATTTATATATATTAAAAATAATAATGGTCCTAATACTGATCCGAGATTGTTATAAATGATATTCAGTATGCTGAGTCGGATGCCAAATTAAAATTATTTGCAGATGATACTAATTTATTTTTGCATGATTCTGATTTAACTAAATCATTTTCTAGGGCAAATATTTGTATGTCCCAACTTTATGATTGGTTTAAAGTTAATAAATTAAGTTTAAATCTGGATAAAACATGTTATACTATATTTGGATCGACTCACAAAAATACAACTGCTCATACATTATATAATAATGATGAAGTAATTCAGAATGTGGCAAATTGTAAATATCTTGGAATTTTAGTAAATAGTGATTTAAAATGGATAGAACATATTAAATATATATACAGCAAATTGATTAAATTTGTTAGTATTATTTGTACATTTACATCTGTCATATGGCATTGAAATATATGGTAATACAACAACAAATCATTTGTCTAAGTTGTTAGTAAATAGATTGTTGCGTATTTTACAGCATGAACCTTTTAAAAGGCACACTATTGACTTACATAATACATATTTTACTCTTTCACTACAGATGTTTATCAGATCTTCATTTTTATGCATCAGTCAATCAATCAATCAATCAAAAAATAACCACTTACAAAAGTGACCAGTGTTGTACAACACACCTAAAAACTAAAATAAAACCTAAGGATAATGTAAAAAAGTAAAAACTATGTGCATTACAGAAATGAATTGCCTGTCATATTTTCTACATACTTTGAGAAAAAAAAACAGTTTATTTATCATCACAATACACGTCATAAACATGATTTTCAAACTCATTTTGTGCAGACTGAACTTGGTAAAAGGAGCATTAAATATAAGAAATGTATACTCTCTAATAATTAACCTAATGATATTAAATCCATAAGATTAGGTCATTCTTTTTTTATTTAGGTTGAAGAAGTTGTTATTGCAGACGTTGGAATACATGCAGCACTTTAAATTGTTTCTGTTTGCACCTTTTCTGTCCATCTACAGTCTGTCATTATTTTGTTATATTGTTCTTTATTGTGTTAATGGTGGCCAGCGTTGATGGGCGTTTGCCTTTTCTGGCAACCTGCCACTGTAGTTTATTATTGTTGAAATTGTTATTTGATGTGTTACTTGGCTAATAAAATTCTCTCTCTTTCGGCAAACAGAGCAACGAACATCTGGGCAATTAGAGTTCTGGGGAATGGCATGCTGCAAGATACACCAGCAGTGTCTGGGGCAAAGCCCCGGCTGCAGACGCATTTTGATTCATTTGCCGCTCTCACGGTGCATCTCTTGACAACAAATTCCCGATATTTTGGGTACAAAGTTTGCACCGATCTTTTTTCCTTTAACATGGCCTTATGAGAGCGCTGTAATTTTTTAGCGCCACAACGGGGAACACATTTTGACGCATTTAACGTTCTTAGAGCTCATCTCGTAGCAACAAATTTTAACACTTTTGAAAAATGTGAACTAACAATTTGCCACCAAAAAAATTTTCAAGTTTGCTATTTTTTCACTCTCTTCAACTTTTTCCAGGAAACATCTTGTTAATTCTACCCGTCAAGAAAGTGGGCGCTGTCGTAGCTAACGATATCTGTTCGCGTCCCTCTTAAAGTCGATTAAACTGAAAAAAGCTGAAACAAAAAAAATCATATGCAGAATAAAATTATAATAGGAACTCAGCGACGCTATAATAGAGTTCGTAAGAATTAAAACGTGGCTGTCATTCAGAAGCATCGTTGACCTCACCAATCCGAATTCATCCGCAGTCGCTCCACACTGGATGCAATCCTGGCATTGCGTTTGTTGACGGAAATCCGCAGAGAATTCCAACAGCCGCTGCATGTCGCATTTGTGGATTTGAAGGCGGCGTTTCATTCCGTTGACAGAAACGCGCTCTGAAAGGCCATGCGTGGTGTGGGTGTTCCCTCGGTACTCATGAACCTGATCATCGATCTACACGGTGAAACGTCCGCCAGAGTGCGTCTAGCGGGCCACCTCTCTAATTCGATACCACCTCCGGACCGGTGTTAGGCAGGGATGCGTCTTGGCTCCCGCCCTGTTTTGCCGAGAAATGGACTTCGTCATGGAACTCGTCGGTCGTAAAGTCGGCATACAAGTTGGCCAGCTCACTTTCACGGACATTGACCATGCGACGCTGTCGCTATGCTCGTTGACAAGGAGGAAAGCTTCCGCACTGCTCTGATAGCAATGGATTCGAAAGCTTCTAAGTTTGGTCTCCGCGTCTCTTTTTGGACCAAGACCAAGCTCCAGAATTTTGATTCGGAACCGAAGCCATTGCCAGTAATGGTGGATGGTAACATTGTCGACCCAGTAGAAGAGTTTACATACTTGGATAGTATGGGCTACAGTCGAGTTACTCTGAATCGGAATATATCCGGCGCATTGGACTTGCAGCCAATGCAATGAAAAGACTAGACTGTATCTAGAGTTAGAGGAACCTCAGTAATCTTACGAAGCACTGCACTTTAGCTGTATATACTCCATATATAGCCTGGACTCTCGTACAAGCTGATTGGAATAGATTGGATTCTTTCATGTACGGTGCCAACGACGCATCCTGTACATCAGCTGGCATGACTTCCTGTCCATTGACGAGGTTTTGCATCGTACCGGCCAGTTCGACGTCTCGCATTCGTAAACGAAGACTGAGTCACCGTCTCTTCAGCTATGTCGCCAGACTTCGAAGTGATGCACCAGCAAATCAGATTCTTCGAATCTGCACCAAGGCAAGAGACGGTGAGCGGCCTTCACAAGAGTGGATACACGTGCCAGTGGTCGACTATCTACCACCTGGATCCACCAGATCTGCCGCGACACGGGTGTCACAGTGACTGAGTCTTTGCAGCTATCGGAGGACAGACCGTTCTGGCGAACGATCTCAACGGCGGAAGGCTTCGAGGGCCGTAGCCAGGATGTGAAAAACGAGAAGACAACGCAGGGGGTCTGGGGACAGAGTTCCCCAGCGGGATCCAGGAGTAGAGCCCCGGTGTGGGTGTGGGGGACAAAGCCCCCCAGAAGCTGAAAACCTTTCAAAATTTACTTTGCGGAAACTCTTGCTTTTTATATAAGGGCCTACATGCTTGACAAAACACCGAAGGCTTCCATGTTCATCTGTACCTGGCTACAGGCAATCGTAATTTTGTTTGCAAGCTGTAGGTAACAATAATTATTGATAAGTACAACGCAAAACGCAAGCGTAACATTGTACCTTCAGATCTTATACTAAAAATTTTATATAAGCAGACGAAAACTGTCTCCTCTGCTTATCTTCGTCACGGGTGTCCACGCCGGACTTCGGGAGTCAGCCGCAGAACAGAACGTCGAAGACTGGCGGTCCTTCGTCGAACGAATGCGGGTAGACGTCGGGCGCGGAAGCTCCAGGTGCGTAGACGTATCTGCATCGGACATCTGTAGTTGCGAAGCCCGGATCACGAAAACAGCTGCAGACGTTCTTCGGATTTTTGTTTTAGAGCTGTCAGAGAGGTCGAGGACAGTTTTCGAAAACTCTATCTGTTTGTTAAGAACGAAAAACCTGAGTCGTTTGGCATCGGCCTCAAAAAACGTCGACCGCTGAGAGGGCGTAGATAGAGACCCCATTCGTTGCATGCCATCACAATGGCACCACTAACAAGAATATGATAGATCGATCAGCTTCATACGAACAGAGATACCTGCCATAACCCATAATAGTACAGTAGCTGCTACTGCTGCTGCTGCTGCTAGGCTATACGCTTTGACCTTTAGCCTTTGACCTCTGTGTGACATCACACTGTACTCTATATAGTGGGTGATATAATGGCGGATAATATGTAGCCTATCGTGAACGTGAATGGCCTCGGGCTAATTTCGGCGATGTGTGAAACAGAGACTCACATCTGTGTGTGTTATCAACTTCCGCATCTGATTGCACTTATAATGTAAGACTTACCACAGCTTCGATGCACCACAATGTTATAACAGTGTAGTATGTAGCCTACTGTAAGAGCTATAGGCTACTGTAGGCTTGTTAGTGCGACGCATGGCCCCAATGGTGCACAAACGGCCCGCAGTTGGACAGCTTGGGTGGTCTCTACTGTTCCTTGGACAGTTGTGAAAGATCACCGACGGCGTCAGTAACTCGGCGGAGAGTATATAACAAGGGCCGGCAATTAACAGGAGCAATATTGGCATTAAATCGCTGCTGCTACTGTTAATTGCTTATGAGCAAACAAACTCATATGTTGAATATTCTGAAAACGGCTTTCGATACAGCAGTAAGTAAGGAAAGTAGGTAAAACGTGAAAACGTAAGACGCATAACGTCAAAATTGATCTCTAATGCCATAGTAAAATGCACTGACTGTATATTTGGCAACCGAATAAATAGCCTGTGTGCTATTTATCCGGTCAAACGAAAACAAGGCTCTGCGAGGCTGTCGAGTTATATATTCGATTACGATTCAATTATTACAATTAAATTCGCTTGTCCGCGGCACTAGTGTCGCACGCTAGGCCTATTGTTACTGTTATGCGTACTGGACTACAATCATGGTTAATTTTTAGTGTTAAGGTTTAAGACTAAGGTTAGCATTAGCGGTAAGGTTAGGGTTAACGCATTTCGGACATTCAAGTGACAATAATGCACCCCTTAACTAAGTCTAAGTGTTTAACATTAGTGATGAATTCGAGGCTGATGGAGGCAAGCATTCAACGTGCCAACTGGCGCTACTGTGATTCCGTAGATTCTAGGGTTGAGGTTGCCAGCTGGCCGGCTGCAGCGGCGTGTCTCTGCGGCGGTGCGACGAGGGTGCTAGTCGTACCGCCGCAGAGACACGTACGCCGCCACGCAACGCCGTCCACATGACATTGTAACGAATGTATTGCGGATAAAAGTTTGGTCTTAGGAGAAAACTTTATATAAGTAACTAGAAATACGTTCTGTGAAACGAGGTATCGGTCCCATTGCCACGATAGCTGTCGAGTTTCAGCGTTTTATACTTCGTTTACACGATCGAGCAAACATCGAGCAGACATCGAGCTGGCTCGTCCAGCTAACATATAGCAGCTCGTCGAGCCAGCTTTATCGTGTAAATGGAGTATTACGCTTTTACTTCATGGTGCACGTCAGTGTTATTCCAGTTCTGAAAATCATTTTAGTTTCAGTTTCAGTATTTACACCATTTCAGTTACAGTTTTTTCATCAACGCAAGTTCACGCAACTGACAACTATCAACATTAAGTTAATGAATCAATCAATCAACTCCTCATTGACTAAGCCGGTCGTCAATAACACAAGGCTGCGCTACCGCGCCTGTGATTACAAATTTTTAACGTGGCCTTAGTAAAAACTGCTAGGACCACAGATGAAAGCTCAGTCTTGGCAAAAGTACAGAAGGGTAGGACTGTGTGAACAGAAATGTTTTCATTTGACGGCAGAACTGTGACAGTGTTTTGGACCCGACAATGTCTGGTGGCAAACTGTCCTATAGCCGAGCGCCAGCGACACCGAAGACTTGGTCACCAACAGTTGAGAACTGCGACTGGGGAACATCCAGCTGGTGTGTCAGTGAGGACCGCAGACGTCGTCTTGACGGCATGTCGGACAATCGTCGCAGGTCTGCAGCCAGGTATAATGGAGTCGTGTAGTTCAGCGAGCGTAAAACTATCGTCGCCAGCTTGAACGGTACACGCTCGGGCGCTCTCAGCCACCGCCACAATCAGCCGCATAGGCCTTCACCATGTAGCTCGTAAGCTAATACTCATTTTCCGTCCCACTGAGGGAAAAAGGCTGAGTTGGCCTGAACACACAGTAGGTTAGCAACTTCCTCAAGGTTGCTTGCAAATGACCGGCAGTGAGAATCGAACCGTAACCTGAAAGTTATGGGGTGTTTACACGATCCAGCATTCATCCAGCTAGCTGGAAGTTCTATGATAATTAGGAGGACGAGCAAGTTGTAACCACAGATGTAAATATTAATGATATTGGTAATAGGCATATTGGAAAGCCTATATAACACGTAGGCCTATCAGTTGTGGGCTAAGCCTAGGCCCGTCTACGGCTTAGCCCACAGCTGATAGGGGGCTCCATCAGGCCAGCTGGATGTTTGCTGGACGTTTGCTGGAACTTTGCTAGAAGTTTGCTGGATCGTGTAAAGACCCTATTACTAGTCGACACTAACCACTAGACACTTGCACCTACACAAACAGGTAGGTGTGAACAACTTGCCGAGAGTTGTTACTTAGTCGTGCAACGTGCACCGGCTGGGAATTGAACCGTGGACCTTTCGGTCTCGTATCCAACGCCCTATATAACCGCTGAGCCACCAAGCTACCAGGAAGAGTAGAAAAATGTGCGTTTTTGAAGTAAAAACAGACCAAAATAATTACGCGGTGACTATTTGACCGGCGACCGGTTAGATAGCCAGTAAACTATTTGACCGGTCAGAATAAAAAATAGCCGTCTCCAACTAACGAATTACATTAAATAAAGTGCACGTGCTACTGAGTAAAATTCGCGTGTTTATTGTGGTGAAAGGTTTAGTGCTCAGGATAAGGGTTAGCATTAGGGTTAGGATTAAGGTTAGAGTTAGTGTTAGAGTTAACGTTAGGGTTAAGGTTGAGGTTCGGGTTAGGGTTTGAGTTAGGGTAAACGTTTTTAAAAGATTTATGTGGCAATAATGAACACCGAAAGTTAGCGTAGAATATGGGTGGTAAGTTCGAGGTTTCTGCAGCGAAGCAGTGCTGAAAACTTGCCGACCAGCTTATCTGTGATGGTCTACTTGCTATAGGCTTAAGGTGCTAGTTGGCCGACTGGCGGATCCGTGATTTAGGACGGCGGCGGTACGGCGAGCATTCGGTACTGCTGCAGAGACACGATTTTAGCCGATACCTATGAACACCATGGTGCTCATTATGCTCATACGTACCGGCTACAGCTGTTCAAGGCGGTGACCGGTCATGACTGGCCCTGCAAGGGCCGGATATTTGACCGGTCACCGGGCACGTTTGACCGACGACAAAATTTGACCGGTCATATAGCCTATAGGCCATTTGACCTGAAAATTCGACTGGCCATATAGCCTGTAAGTTATTTGAGGCTGCATGCCGGTCAAATATCCTGTGCTAAAAATTATCTCGAAAACGGTGAGTGATAGGGCAAAGGTTACTATTAATCACTAATAGGAAGTGGCATATGCTCTTTTAAAAGTGATAAAAGTCATCGACCTTAGATGGTTTTCAAGGTCAGTCCTGCAACAGAATGTGTATAGGCCGTAGCGCGTCTTCCTTAGCGACAGCTGGGGTTCTTGTGTTCAGTTTATGTGCTAAATTAAGCCGACGGCGTGCCTGCCAGTTTTTCAGCGCAAATCATTTTCATCATATTATATCATATCATGCTGTTATGTTCATGTAGCTCGCAAAGCATACAAAAGAAATAATGATAACAGCTGTGTGAAGGATTTTTGTGTCGGCGTGCGCGATGGTATAACGCATCATCATTGGTCTCTCGATCAATAGCCAGCTTCTGTCCACTGCGGCCCAGTTAGTACTGAAAGCTTGAGTCAGATGAATCGTGTCCATGGCGGCGGCTAAACTCTGCAGTCGGGATATATGTTTTTGTATTCATCTGAAAATTTACATGCGAGATAAAAAACGTTTTACGAACATGTGATCGATACGATTTTCAGTAACCTACTATAAATGCGTTGCTTTTGCTCATGGGCGGCGCCAGATAGGGGGAGGAGGCAAGGGGACGGGGGAAGCTGCCTCCGTGCTCTTGCTCTTTCTCCTTAATTAGCAGAACCCAGCTGCCCTCCCCAGAAGAAATTTTGATAATGATAAAGTACTTTCTAAAAACCATATACACGGTTTTTATAAAAAGCATCCTTTTCTTTCTTTCATAATTCAGTCAAATAGTGATCAATTTGCACGAAATTTTTACCAGGTGTAGTCAAAGAAATACCAATTCAAAATATTTGAAAAAAATGCGGCTGTTATTTAAATATTTTTGCTAGTAGTGACGTAATGCTGACGTCACAGTGTGCCGCGAGTACAAATTGGCTTGTCGCAACCGGTGCTAACAGACTCGCTGAAAAATCAGACTAAAACATGACGGCACATGATTGGACATGACGAAACAGCTAAAACCTGCAAAAAGTCGCCACTTGAGGCCAACTCAAGGCCAAAAATGAAAAGACGGAATGGCTAAAACATATTTCTCGTAACAGCTGGTGCAGGAAGTTGCAGGTGAGCACATGAAACTCACAATTATTCATAGTCATGACTATTGATTACTGTTAGTGTTAGTGATTATCAACTAAAGTCAGCTTGTAAGGACGCCATATGCATCGCCTTATCTAAAATTACACAAATAATTTTTGCTGTTTTAGAGGATTAATATTATCACATCGTCCTTACACACAGTTGTAAACTGGTAAGTTTTTTTTACATATATACTTGCTGTTTTATTGCCAAAAGTCGGGGAATGAGCCTGACGCATGTAAGAAGCGCTATAGCAGAATCAGTATACCTCCGGTTTTGGGTACAGAACGTTGGATGTGTCTACTACTGCTGCTGCTTTTGCTGCATTTGATGGCCCATTTCCGAAAAGTCCCCCACAGATGCAAAAAAATCTCGCAGATATCTCTTACACAAGCCAAGTTATAGCCAATTTTGTCCCAAATTTCGTTGCCATGGCAACGGGGGTCGTTTAGAAGAAAATGCGATTGGCAGCATTTTATGGCCCATCCCCGAAAACCCCCCTATAGGTGCAAAAATCTCGCAGAAATCTCTTACGCAAGCCGAGTTATAACCAATTTTGTCCCAAATTTTGTTGCCATGGCAACGGGGGTCGGTCGGGAAAAATGCGATTGGCGGCGTTCGATGGCCCATCCCGAAAACCCCTTTATAGGCGCAAAAATCTCTTACGCAAACCGAGTTATAGCCAATTTTGTGCCAAATTTCGTTGCCATGGCAACGGAGGTTAACCGGGGGTAAATATAAATGTCACCGTTAATTAGGCCGACCCCGAAAACCTTATCCTAGAACCAAAAATTACGACAGTCAATTAGCTAAAAAAACCATTGTCGCCGAGTGGGGCAAAGTGCCGCAGCGTTTAGGTGATCGCGCCATTGGTCAGTGGCGTCGCCGGTTTCGATGCGTCGTCCAGCAGCAAGGCCGACACATTGGAAATTTGATGTGAAAACTGTAAAGATGGGATTTCTAGACAATAACTGAGACAACAAGAGCGTTGTTTCTGTTGTTAATTTTTAAAAATATGTTGTTACAAAAGTCGTCTTGTTTTAATTGTTATTTTTAAGACACTGACATTTCACAAGGTAGTGTAGTGACACACTTAGGGTGTGGTAGGATTTATAGTGACAGTTTTATTGCACATTGTCTCCTGATTCTGACAGTGAAACAATTTTGAAAATCGGTTAATATTTGGTGAAGTTATGAGGTATACAAAAAACTGTGCCATTTTTTGGCCCACCCTGTATAGGCCTAATCAACAGCCATATTTTGTAAAAAAATATTTTGAATTAATATTTTTTAGCTACAACTAGTAAAGAGCTAATGTAAATTGGTCATCATTTGAATGAATTACGAAAGAAAGAAAAAAGGGTCCATTTTTTTATGAAACACCGTGTATATCGAGTTTATACTGGCCTGCCTCGCCGGGATTAAGAGAGGGCGTGTAATCTGTGTCGGGTGACAGCCTGGCAGGTAACACTGTGCACGTGATATCGTGTGGCAGGTGACGCTCCGTAGCTTTGCAGTGAGTCTCACGAAGAACTATTGTAACTGCACACCTTTGATCTTTGTTGTCAGTGAACAGCTGCGCCACCAAGCCGCATGTGCGTCAGGATGTCAACGATTGTGATTATTACAGTGCATCGGACGCACACCGAGAAACGGGTGATAATGACCTAACGATTGACGGACAAAATCTCCCCTGGACAAAATTTCCCCGGACATAATCTCCCGCCATAGTCCTTCCCGGACAGCATCTCTTAAAGGTCACATCCGAGACAAAATCCCTAACTGCGATAGAACATTAACTCGACTATAACTGTACTGCAACGGCTTTAACTTGCTAAATTCTAAGGCCATCACTTATAGGCATGTTGCTTACCTGAGCAAATTGCTCACTGATATTCAACTAAACAAAAACCTTCGTTCCATTTTTCAATTAAAGACTCTACACTACAGTCTACATGTTTGTCTATACATCGGGAAAATTTCGTTCGAAGGGAGAAGAGGGGGTGTTGATTTTGTTCTGCAGCATTATCCGGAGGCAATTTTTGCCCTGGATTATAACCCAGTGATGAAGCGGTTGCTGCTCCATCATGATAATTGACGGCTGTGTGTCGATCGTGTATAGGCCTACATAGATCGCTTTGTGATAAGATCAGCGCCTCGTCTAACCGTGTAATATAAGCCTAGCGCCGTGATTTGACCCATAGACAAAGACACCAAGTAGTAGTCCAAGTTGTCTTGCTGCTGTGCCGTATCATTAGTGCCAAGAGTAATTGCGACACGCGTAACCCCAAAATAACTTCTACCAGAGATGTCGAGTGTCGACGTGTTTAAAAAAGGTTAACGGAGTCTCGTCGCTTTTCATGAGAAATAATTCATCACAAAGCTATACGGAGCGTCGCGCGCCATATGGGATTACTCAGTGTTACCTCTTACCTGCCATCCAACATAACTGAACGCGCCCTGCAGTCTAAAATCCATCGAAGCAGGCCAATCCGATACCTAATTTATCTACCCGGGCGGACGAAAGGTTGAGTTGACCTGTTAATTGTTAGCATGCAACGTTAAACAAAAAACCCAGCTGTCGCTAAGGTGAGCCGACCGTACCGCATATGTTCGAAGACCAGCGTTTTGAATGACGGATGCAGGCAAAAAGTTTGCGTTGATAATTACGGCATAACCGCTGGAGACAGCTACATGGCTAAGCGCAGACAGAATGTAAGAACTTGTCATCTCTCTATCTAACGGTACAATTGCCGATTTCTTACGAGTTACCGTTTAGTCACAATTCATGCGTGACAGACAGATGAACGACAAACGACGAACACGACGTTATAATATAAGCGCTACCTAAAGTACGATCGGCCAAAAATGATGTGTAAAACTTGTCGGAAAGGTACGAATTTTGAAATTAACTACATGCAAACAGAGGTTAAAGTAATTTGGTAAGATGCGGAATGGCTAATCAAAGTGCCGCATGGTGAATGATTAAGCCTAATCATTTTTTTGTTAGTTTGGAGGAGCAATTGCATATTTTTCAGGGGGAGGGGGGTTGTTAACTAACACTGTTGTAAGGGCGACTATCAAAGTCAATGGGAAACCCCAGATTTTGTGTGATGTACGGTTGCAACATTATGGTGCCATAAACTTTGTGCCTTTTGGGACCACCCTGTATATACACTGCGCGTGCACCGCTGATATTGGCAGACAGGCAGAATTGTATTGCCGTTAGTCTTTTGTCATGAGGTTTTCTGCAACACGCGGTAAAGCGATCACACAACGAACGAATTACAACCGCTAGGAAATAAGCTCAAAATGACCGGAAATCGTCGTATTATCGCCCATGCGGCAACGTGTGACATTATAATGCGATAATCACAGCGCAGGCTTTCTCAGTTCAGTAGTGACTGACAGCTGTTATAAGCTATAGATAGACCAATATTAGGCCCATAGGGCGGTAAACTTGCCTGGCGCAAATAGTCATAAAAACAAAACTGGGGGATGCCTGAAATTCTGTGGTGTAAAACGAAAAATTCTGCTATATTAATATGTACATGCTTTGATTTTTAAATGTCTAATTTTTTTTCTTTACTACCATAATATACGATAGCTAAAAACTCGTGCATTCGCATTATTACGTTTGTTTGCTATCTATATGGTAAACAAAAGTTATGCGATAGCTTATATTGTTAGAATTGTCTTAGTTATCGCACTTTGTTTTTTTTAAAATAATAGTACGACGCTTTGAAACTGCAATAATTAGGCTTATAAAGCAACAGTAGTATTGCTGTAATACATGCATCGCAACTTATTGTTTCGTTAAATAAAATTACAAAATTTACAGACAATCAAAGGCAGATAAAAAAAGACAGAACACACATTTATAGACGTATAGGGGCATATTCTAAAACGTTTTCTGCAAAATTCTAAGGCTAGCAAAACCGGAAGAGTTTGTATTCTGTGGGGGTTTTAACACAGATATTAGTAAAATAGTTTAATTTCTTTTCTGTTTATTTTATTTGTTAGCTAGTACAGTACCCTGTATCTAGTAAAATGTATATATAAAAAAATGGGCTGACGCATACTCTTTCTCAAACAATGGAAGACGACGTTTCCCGTACTTACGCTTTGCCCCTCTTTCCTCTGCAGGTCGGTCGCTGTTAGAAACTCCTGCATTCACATTATTTCTGCATTATGCAGTCAGTGATAATAGGCCTAATGACGTCAAATTGTCGATCAAATGTTTAATTTCCGTCACAAAACAATTAGGCCTACGCTCGCAGAATGGTCACCGGAATCGCAGTTCAATTCAGCCTTCTATCTTTAGTGGGACAGAAAATAAGTAGCATATAGCTTGCGGGCAATAAAATGAAAGTCAAGTTTGGCTGATGTGGGCGATGGTATGTCTGCTAGCTGCAAACTGCAGATCCAGTTGTTTACTGACGCGAGCAATGGATAGCAGCATAGTGTGCTGCCGTATCATGCCGATCTGCTGCCACTTCCAAAGCGCTTCTGGTCACGAGTTTGGCGACCATAGCTTAATAGCGGACATTTTCTATGAACATCTTTATTCACCACAACAGATGGTAGCAATTACAACGTATTAACAATACAAACAATGAGAGAAAAAAGAAAAAAAAAA
>Ga0056128_1006522_pt1 | contig 14732 bp, 5 predicted proteins | sample WorMetLIZISLAND2_FD_71113 | JGI IMG/M metagenome (GOLD analysis project Ga0056128, IMG submission 71113) | Marine gutless worms symbiont microbial communities from Max Planck institute for Marine Microbiology, Germany - Olavius geniculatus... ...
GTTTGTGAAATGCCTGAAGCATTGCGCCCCACACATGGTAGTCAAGTGGGTTGAGGTCGGGTGAATTTGGTGGCCATTGGTCCTTTGCGATGAAGTCGGTACAGTTTGCCGTCAACCAGTCTTGTGTCTGACGGGCCGTGTGCGCAGGAGCGCCGTTTTGCTGAAATACGAATCCAAATGGAAGCAACCGTTTGCTGTAGTCAACGAGCATTGGCAGCAACTGCCGACGTAATATAAGTAAATTAAAAAGTTAAAATTCTGGTGAAATGTAAAAGTTCAGTTGGTGGTATCGCTTAATACGGCATAGGGGGGGGGGTAAATTTTTTTGGCGCACCCTGTAGGCCTAATGCATATGCATAGCTCAACTGTCTCGCTTACCTTTAAACAGAGGCAGAACTTTCCACACAGAAATTGGACCCAGAGACGAAAACTGTCCGACAGCCATCTCCAGAAAGAACATCGGCAGTCCAGCCATGATTAATATAATGACGTATGGAATTAGAAAACTTGCTGAAATATTACATCACGTGCAAAAATCTGTAGTATTATTGAGCAACGTTTACTTTTGTATCTTGTATTAAGCCTATTGTGCATTTTTCGTTTGCATCAATTGCTGATGTACAGTGATGGTAAATAAACTAAAGATTATCAAAACTATCAAAAACTTTATACCACTTGCACCAAAATAATACGCATTTTTCAACAAATGTACACAAACAATAATATGTACAGGGTGCGGCAATAAAAGTAGGCCCCTAAAGTTTTTCGCTGTTTTCTCAGCAACCGTTCGGATTTTACTGTGCAATTTTAAAGTTTTATTTACTGAAACCTTCTATATCTAATTGCGGAGCAAAATGTGATACTGTTGAAAAACGACGAAGTTATAGACTTTTTAACATGACCTCCTACCGATTTTTCAGCAGTAAAAATGTTCAAGCTAAAAATGCTATTTAATTTTCAAAAATCCCGTTACCACGTTACTGCCGATAACGTTGTAGCGACGTTTTGATAAACAGCATTTTTTTGTTTATGAACTATTACTATTATTACTTAATTATCGTTCTTTTAAAGCAATCGCCGGCTGCCCACCGGGTTCATCTTTCAGCAGGACGGCGCGCTAGCACACACAGCTCGTGCAGCGCACGGAACGGGCTGCGGGCCAACTGTGCAGATTTCATCAGAAAAGACCAGCGGTCTCCAAATTTGCCGAATAGGCTTATAAACTCAATGGACTATCGCGTGTGGGGTGCAATGTTGAAGGCTAACTGCAAGCTTAAAACAACGCCAAAAACAATCGTCGAACTCAAGGAAGCGTGTCGTGTTATCTGGGGCAACCTGCCACAAGGACTAATCGACAAGACTGTAAAAGACTTATCAAAGTAAGCGACTGAAGGTTTGTGTTGGAGCTTGGAGCTGGCGGTGGACTCTTTAAACATTGAAACTGACAACGAAATTTTGGCATCTGATCATTAGTTAACTGTGTTGTTTCAACGATGTTACTGCATTGGTGTAGTAGCTTGAACATTTTTATGCTAAAAAGTCAATAGGCGGTCATGTTAAAAAGTCTATAACTTCGTCGTTTTTAAAGAGAATTAAGTTTTCCTTTGCAGCTAGATGTATAAGGTTTTAGTAAATAAAAGTATAAAATTTCAAATTAAAATTCCAAAAAAGTTGCTGAAAAAACAACGAAAAACTTTAGGGGCCTTCATTTCTTGCCGCACCATGTAGATTATAATTATTATTTTACACTGTTTATATTATAACTCGTTGTATCTCTTGGGTATTCAGTCTCTTGTCATTATGTTTCTCAATATAGTAATTGCTTGTAAATGTAATATAACAAAAGTAGGGTAACTAATTTTTATAATCGCTCTCTGGGATTCTCTGAGAATATCTGAGATGCTGTGCAGAATTCGCACCTGCCTTTTTTCTGAAATTCTCAAAGAATCTCCGAGAACCTCAGAGAAATAAAAAGTGTGAAACGCGCCTCTGACCTCCGCCGTTCTCATAAGCGTGAAAAGGAAATCTCCAGATATTGCCAAGACCGACAGCAAAACCAATCAACGACAGCATGAAGTCCATCTTGTGCGACCAGTTGCCTCTCTCCTTGTTCTCATCTTGGTTATCGTCGCCGTTCGTCTGCAAAGATTCAGAATCCAGACGTAATTTATTCTGCGTCTATGTTCAGTTTATGCAGTTCATTATCAGTCTAGGCTATACGAAAACGTTTACTACAGCAGCTTTCGTTACAGTGGCGTAAGTTCAAATTTTGAGTTTTTTGCAAGAAAAATATTTAAGCAAAATTAAGCCGATTTTCTTTTTCACTTTTCCTTACTAACACGGAAACACCTGTACACTTTACTCGTCTTTTCAAAAAGCGCCTTGAAAATGTCGATCCCTGAGACGAAAAATCAACTCCTGAGAAACGAGCAAAATTTTTGTTTGGCATCCATTTTCTTAGCCAAGTAGTATAGGGGGTTTGGACTTTTGAAAAAGTGTCCCCCAGGGCCGAAAATAATTTGGAAAAATCTGCACTTAACTGTATATGAAAGATGAATTTTCAGCACCACGGAATGCTTTTTGGTAGACTAAAAATGCTTAAGTTGTTCTACGGAAAAATCAACCTCATAATTAATATGTGTTACGACATTTGCTACCTGCATTACGGATTTTATGCCAAACAATATTATTAACGTGCAATTATTATATGTCGGAAATTGGTGTACTGTAACCACCCGCTGCTTTCGCTTCGTCTTTCGTACTAGGTGATTGCAAGATCTCAGCTTCATCGGTACCTTTGGCCCCGAAAGAAAGGCGGTTACCCATGCTGGTAATGAGTTCGTGTTAAACGAAGGGTTGCCGACGAAAAGGTCTTCGTGAAATGACCGCGAATGGACAGAGATATAGTTACTATTGAACAGTGGATTTCGTTTGGACGAAGGGTGTTTCGTTGGTTTTCGTTGCTTCGTTTGGAAAGGCAAAGGCTTAGCACCTTGTCAGTCGATGTGCTCTGTCCGAGCGCTCGATCAAACTGATGCTGTTGTCATCACTGCGCTTCACCTTTTATACTGTCGGAGCCGGCCGAAAGGGCCTAGGCTGCTTATCACTTGACTGCCATTGTCATAGCATAACTTATTTTTTAGCAATTGTTACATAACGTATTTACTGGGAGCTCCGACAGCACCTATAAGTGGCTTTATACCACACTAAAAGGCGACGTTTGATTACCTTTTTAACGAAAGATATAAATTTAAAATATTTATTATTCACATCCGAAAGATAAATAATTTTAGAGAAATGGACTTAAGATATTTTAATAAGAAAAATAACCTCGATTTTAATTTTATTTTACCGAAAAAAGTAAAGTACATTACGACACAAAATACACTACAGTACGCACCGACGAAGTCTCGCTAACCTCGCTTCGGCCTGTAGCCATGACTCGTCAAATCTTGATGTAAATGTTGGACCTCGGATTGAAAGTGCAAACGCGCATCGACGCTGCATAATAATTTATACGCCAACTCAGCTTAGGGACACGGAGCTGTCAGCCACCAAACAGTCATCCGCCCTTAAGTGACGACTCCATCCATCGGCAAAACTTTTCGCGATTCGACTGGGTCAGAAGTAACCAAAACTTATATTAGGCCTACATCGTGTTTCAAAACGTTGTCCACCTTGCACAGTTTAATATCTTGTACAATAATTATTATAAGTCTATTTCAGTGTGGTATGATACACGGTAGCTTGCAGACAGCTCCGGCTATTATTTTGTCTACTACACGGATGGATGAATTCTTCAGTTTTAACGTTACATTGTGTTCCTAACTGTCTTTATCTACTGTACTGAAACATGACTATTTAGAACTCAGTCGCTGACTTTTGTTGACTTTTGAACTAACTAACCGAATGTATTTTATTAATAAAAAGATGTCACTTTTGCAGCACATTGTCAAACTGTCAATATTTTCAGTTTCGAGAATTGCCAGATGACGGATTTGGACATGAGACAACAAACTACCCAGATCAACTCAGCCTTCTATCCCTCTGGGGCAAGTAAATCAAGTACAGGTCTGGTTGGCTGGGGTCAACGCAGAGCGCGCGTTCACCTGTGTCGGATGATTGTAACATCTTGTGATCCAACATGGCAGTTAGCTGACGCACCGTATAGGCCTAGCTTTGAGACAAGTTTCCACGAAGAGCTGCAATATAATTAAGCCTATACAAAATTCATGATTTAGTGATTTTAATTGTAGGCTTATAACATAATGAATGTACAAAACATCAGTTTAGACACTTGGTAACGACAACATTTAAGAACTTGCACATCGAAAACAGCACAAATTACAAAAGGTGATATTGCCCGCGTCATACTGACTGTGTGTCAAATGTACTGCTGAATAATATCACTTTTTGTAACTTTGGCTGTTTTTGATGTGCAAGTCCTTAAATGTTGTCGTTAACAAGTGTCTAAACTAATGTTTTGTACATTTATATTTGCTGTTTTATTACTAAAATACTGTTTTCCTACTGGTGGTCAGTTAAAGTTAATAATATTTTAACTTCAAGCGTCGCGTATGAGAGGAGTGCGCCAAGAGTGTGCTGTGGCAACGATGTATGAGCCGAAATAAGACGACTGTAAACGGCATTGTGATTGTGTAGGCCTACATCATTAACATGCATCCTGTACGAGACCTATAGGCGTAGGCCTATCGAAAACTGTTGCATAAAACATTGGCGTGTTGCCTTTTAGCGTATGCGCTGCAGAACTGAGTCTGATTCGGCACTTGAAAGGGTGCATTATTAAACTAACTGTACTTAGTGTGGTCTCTATAGGCTATCTCACAATGAATTTCCATAGTGTGCACTAAAGCTACCTGCATTACCTGCATGCAAAACTTCGCCGACACTACATGAAAAGCATAATGTACAGCAATTTTCACGTTTGTGTTATTTAAATGTAATGGTAAATAACGCTAACCAGACGATAAATAAACTACAATAGGATCTATGTATAGGCCTATTGACAGTTTCTAAATCACCGTAAGGCGCGAATAGGCCTACAAAACCAACATCGACTGCAATGTAATTAAACGGATGATTTGGCTATAGGCACTACAAGTAGTGTGTATCGCCTGCATGGCACCGCCAATTGTAGGCTACGTGTACATCTTGGCAGCGTCGGTCAATCGCAGTTTCTGACAATTCTTCAAATACTGCTTTTAGCGACTCTGCTTTTCCGTAGGCCTAGGCCTAGGCCTAACTCTTAAACATCTTAACGGTTACCAAACAAAAAGTCCATGACACTGTCGTTAGGGTGGGCCGACTGTATCCCGTATATCTGAAGGACAGCGTCCGACTTCCGGTCACGGAAATAGTCACTGTGAGTGAGTGAGTGAGTAGGGTTTAACGTTCTGCCCGACACAGAGTAGGTCAATTCGGGGACGGCCTTTCCAGGCGTCACGGAAAAAAGTGATTTCCCAAAGTGACTACAGTCCCACATACGATATGCTGACGCTGCTATATCGAACGCTACGACCAACGTTATAAGATACAATACGGTAATTTGGGTTGGTGCGCGTGGATGATGATGGCTGCCAAACCGCTGCAGAGACATGGTTACTGTTGACAGCATAATCTAAAACTCGTCATATCGCCTTATCCAATGATACCATCGTCGTCATTTGTCGACCCTCTACGACGTACGGTTCAACCACAATACATGTGTTACAGACAGCTGACAGACCGACAGACGACTCATCGTACCCAAGTTTGACCTAATGGTTGGTCAAAAATCAACTTAGGCCTACCCAGTGGCGTCGTGAGCTAAAACAAGAAATTTTATCTAACAGTCACGAGACGCGCCACAGCCTAGGCCCTATACTAGTTCTTGTTCCAGTGGTCGTGCATGTGTATAGCCATTCCGTAGCAATTCACTAATCTACTGTTACCGCGTAACATTTAGCCGCAATAGCGCGTACTGACTTTCAGAGTCATCCAAGGTCGATGACTTTCATCTCATCTGAAAGAACCTATGCGACTTTCTACGCCGTGTCTCAGAGAAAAAAAGTCTAAAATGTTTTTGTCATAACTTTGCCAAATTTTCACTAAATTTGATAAATTGGCATGAAGATGGCCAAGACGATGAAATTATGCAAGGTGCACTCATTTTCCTTCTCAATTTATGTCAACGCACTATACCGTGTGAAACATAGATGTTCCAAATTGTTGCATAACGCTGAGTTATTTCCCAAGTAAACGCTGCAATGACTTAATTATAAGCACAAAATAAATTTCAATATAAATTATTTAGCAGAATAAATTTGTATAACAACTCGCTTGCAAATCATTAGAATTTAGGCCTATGTTTAAATGGACCCCGAATACAAAGATGCAACGCCACTGCATGGCTGATAGTGGAATCAACAAACGACTGATCAAATGGCATTCGCTTATCGATTAGACGTGTTTTAAGCTCACCTGTCAGCTATTTTGTTGTCTGCTGTTTTTACAATACAATATTTATTACCACAAAATTATTAAACTACGTGGCACCCTCTGTCGAACTGATGAGGCAGAGGTAAGTAATCCGATACAAATAATCACCGCGTAATGTAAAAATTTGGAGCATTTATGTTTCACACGGTAGTGTGTTGACATAAATTAGGTGAGGTGGTAAATGAGTGCATCTTACATAATTCTATCGTCTTGGCTTTTTTATGCCAAAAGTTATAAAAGTTCGTGGAAATTTGACGAAGTTATGACAAAAACAATTTTGACTGTTTTTGAGACACGGTGTATATTAGTGGGCTCAATAGCACTATAATTGGCCATTATCTGTCAGCGTTTCAGAGATACGCCGTATTGTTTAGCCAGTGTTTGAAATAGCTTGATATTTTTGGCGGTCAGAGACCGAACAAAATTGTGATGTAAATCGTATGTAGGCCTATACAGTATATGCTAACCCCTGTACATAATTTGACAATGTGCTGGGGGGGTTGAGAAAACAGTTGTAGGGTTCAATCCCGCTAACCCCCAGCAATTCAAACACTGTGTTTAGCCACAATCGCGTACGGACCCTAGTTCTCAAGGTCATCCAAGATCAATAATTGGTTTGTTATTTGAAAGGCATTATACGATCGACTTCCTGTGATCAAGAGCAACTTTATAGGCTCTATCTGGCACTGTTTAGCCACAATATACCCGTTACAATCGGTCGGACACAACGTTGTCAACGTACCACGCAGCTAGCAAAGCTGCTGATGTGGCGCTAAATAGTAAAAGTGGGGCAAAAAGTTTCAATTTTTTTGACAGACATACTGTAAATTTTTGACAAAAAAGATTATAGCCTAGGTGCTCAAAACTTCGATTTTGCCCCCGAATTTTCCCAAATGGGAATTTTTACCGCCAATTTTTTTGCGATTTTTACGACAATGTTTTTTTTCGGAAAAAAGATTTTTGACAGTCAAAATTTAGGGGAAGGGGACGCATTGCCATTTTCTCTTTTATCTCCTGCCCACGATGCCAATAACGACCGATCAAAGTCAGCCGTGTTGACAAAATCTGTCAAATTTCTACCAATTGTTATATGGCATAGACCATGTAACGTCGACGTTGGTCTTGAAAACAAAAATATACACTATGAAGCATCGCAGATAAATTCAATTAGCCACAACAGCAGCATTGCATCAGACATAGGCCACTGTGGACATAGGCTATGCTGGAAACATTTTGATTTTAAACTATCACATGTTGTGGATTGTTTAATAAATTTTTTACGCTCTTGATCAGACTTTTTTTAGCTTGTTGCTATTTAAAGTTACTTTTTTCTGGTTTTATAATTTTGTGTTTTGTGTCGCATGGTATCGAGTACTCTCGAATGCATTACGGTAGTTAGCTAAATATTTCAGATTTGTTAATTCGCACACCTCTAGTCGATTTGTTTGTAAACATCAGCACGTGTAGGTGGGCGGTGGTTCATTTTAATTGTGATTTTCATGTCGGTGTACTCGTTGTACGAAGTTCGCAATAAATTTGGTACGCTGCGCATGACATAGTTGTTAAGCGGACTTCTGTTTTAGCATATTAATAGGAATTGGTGTAATTAGTTCACTGCAGAACCACCCTAACATTGATTACGATAATTATACGTTCAGATACGCAGGCCACGCCCCTAGAATACTCTCTATACTCTCTGGAATATCGAAAACTCCGCGAACTCTCATTGAAACATATAAAATAATCACGAACAAAGAAAACGTGAATCGGGACCAGTTCTTTACTCTGGCTGAAACAGCTCACCTTCGTAGACACAGTAAAAAGATCTTCAAACAACCGATCAACACGACCTGCATGCAGAAATTTTTCAGTCAGGTTGTAATAGATGCATGGAATCAACTACCAGAGAATGTCATTGCAGCAGACTCGGTTGAGTCATTAAGAAACGTCTGGACAAACACATGATTGTGAGAGATGAGCAATAAAAGCTTCTGCTTATCGAGCTCATAATTTGAAACTGAAACTGAGATCGGCGGCCTGAACTTATCAATTTCTACACACCTTTCAGATCGCTGGTCTGAATGTATCAATTTTTGTCCAATATTGTCAGATCGCCGATCTGAATGTGTCACTGTGTATGTGCAGATTTGCGAGGAGCCACTATAGTGCTATACGTAATGCAGTAGGATTAATTATTATTATTTTGTTATGGTTAGGGCTATGGTTAGTGTTAGGGTTTATGGTTTGGGTTGGGCTTAGGTTTAGTGTATGGTTAGTGTATTTGATAAAGTTACGTGATGATAGATAGACACCCAAATTAAGCGTGCATTTGGTTATGTATTGGAGTCAGCTGGTCCGAGTCTGCAAACTTGGCTGACTGCATGTAACCCGTGATATGCTGTAGGGATTGAGGTCATCAGTAAGCCAGCTGTCGTGACAGCATGTGTCTGCGGCGGTACGAGCACCGATAGGCGTCATGGCAACATGGTGTCATGGCAACATGCCTTGGAGTGTTCAGATCGCTGATCTGAACGTATCAATTTTTTGGGACGAATGATAAAAGGCAGATGTGTGGATGTGGGGATCTGCGGATGTGGCAATGGGTAAAAGACCGAAGTGATTAGTATCACCGATCGGTAATAATAACCAAGAAGGTTAAAATCACCGATCGGTGGTTTTAACCTTCGTCAATGGTTATTTTCACCGATCGGTGATCTTAACCAGCCCCATAAAAGATGGATGCCGATGTGGAGGACATCCGCCTTTTACCCTTCGTACTCAGCCACACCTCTGGACCAATAAGCAGTGTATAACTGTGTGTTAATTTGGGGCCTTTGGGTTTACAAGAGTAACTTAATGCTGCACTTAGTAGTCATCGTCGTTGTCATCCTCAAGTTCAATCATCGTCGCTGGCATCACTGTAGGCCTACGTCGTCATCGTGCATTGTCGCTCGGTGTTGTAATCATATGTCATCGTCCCACATCGTTGTCGTATATCGTATCTGCACGTCTTGTCACACGTTGAGTCGTTGACTTCATTGTGCGTTATTGTGCATCGTCATCATTGTATCTTGCCATTGTGCGTTGTCATCGTCAAGTGACCATTGTTTTCTAAGTAAATGCCTAGACGAATTCGCGATCCGGAATTATGCTATTGTCTAGGCCTATGCAGAGCATGAACTGTGACGAAATTCACAACGGCAGACTTCAAACGACTACTGCTTATAAAGCGTCCACTGAGCAGTTAATTACGGAGCGAATGATTGATAAACTCAACAACTTTTATGACTGGTAATGTGTGTGACAACTGTTATCCGCATATCCGCACTTAGCATCCGCAGATTTTATTGGCTTTTTACCCATTGCCACATCCGCACATGCACAGATCCGCACATCCGCTTGTTGCCCATAGCCCAATTTTTGCACACTTTTCAGATCGGTCTGAAGGTATTATTTTTTTGTCCAAGATTCTCATATCAGCGATCTGAACGTATCACTGTGCCATTGATTTTTAGGCCTATTATACTGTACACGATTTTTTGACGCATTACAGCTATGCTGTAGGTGCCTATGGTACCATTGTCTTCTGTCTGTCGTCCGCCCGTCTGGCTGTCTGGGGGTAACGGATCTATTATGGATAAGCGTTGGATCATAGGGGAAAACTTTTTGCGCGGATAATTAGCCCTTTGTCAAGGCTCTCTGCATACAAAATTTTGGTGATGCAGTGCAAGCGGAACATTTTCAAATTTGGGGTTGAATGGACGTAGTGCGCCTTCTTTAGCAACAGCTGCAGGGCTTCCTTGTTATCGCTATATATCCTGCCGAAACTGTAGCTACTTGTATATAGGCCTACATTTAGCGAAGGACACAAAATTGGAGTTTTTTTGCTGAGCTATAAGCCCTATGTAAGGGTTTCAATAATGATCAATATCAGGAAGTGAAAGTTCGATGCTGATTTTACATATGGGAATGAAAGTTCCAGAGGAACGAAGGTTCCTGGGAATGAAAGGTCCCGGGAACGAAAGTTCTCGGGTATGAAAGTTCCATGAATCTATTATAATAATGTGTCAACGAATGTATAGATGTCAGTAATGTTGTAGTTTAGCATCGCACATTCATAAGCTATAAACGCGCTACAGTATCAGACTTGTGGCAACTTTCAACCATCTCAGATGTAAGCTGTCTATAGTCCTCTGGTTAGGGTAAGGGGTTGTTGCCAACACTATCTCTCATAGCCTAACCTTATTCCTACTAGATGTATATAACTTGTAATGTGGGGTGCTAAACTGCAAGGTTACCTAGGTGTCGTCTATGTATTGTCCTGTAAATGTTTGCATATATAGCAGATTATTGATTAATAGACCCGCATCAATGCAGGCATGACAGATGTTTGCCTGGACTGTGGAGTGGCACCACACTCCGTTGAAGATTTGTTCCAGTGCCCTACCTGCCTGACACAACTGACAACTCGACCTATAGGACGAACTAGACGTGGTGGTTGATTTTCTCAAGCTTGACGACAACTGATGAAAGGAGGAGAGCTGTGGGCTACAACAACAACATTAATGGACCAGTTAATGTAATTTAATAGAATAATGTAATAGAAAGCTTTTGTTACAGTTCCTTATGCAGTTTAGTTGCAGTTTATTGATGTATACCAGGTGTAACTGTGCATTGTGGTTTTCAGTCTGTCAATGCATACGTTTTGGTATTGCTCGCTACCTGTTTACATCGTGTGTTATGGCGAAGAGCAAGTATGAATATGTTCGCTGCTATGAACAAGATGTCCGAGTTGCTGTGAATAACTTCATCGTACTCAGGATTGATGGCAGAGGGTTCCACAGGTACACATTGTTCATCATAACTCAATCCATTAATCTAACATTTGGTTCACATGTTTTTGATGTGTAAACCATTATTGGTGGTTCTACATTGCTTTCGTGGTATTGCTGGCTCAAATTACAACACATTTTTTGAATGTGTTTAAAGTTATGTAGAAATAACTTTTTGTCTGCTTTTCAGAGTATGCTTATAACATGTAGTACAAATAGAGAATGTGTCCATTAGATTTGCAGACAAATATGGATTTGAAAAGCCGAATGATGACCGAGCATTGCAGCTGATGACATGTGCAGCCCAGGCTGTTATGCGGTCATTTCATGACATTATTATTGCATATGGACAAAGCGATGAGTATAGCTTTATATTTCGTCGACAAACAAACATTTTTGAAAGACGACAGAGGTGAGAGTGCATTATTTAGATTTTCTGTATTGCGATATGTGTATCTTTGTCAGTCTTATTTTTCTCCAGTAATATGACTTAAATTGTGAAATTACAATTGTTATTATTGTTGTTTATTAAATAGAGATCTGCTACCGGTACCTATGAAGCTTTGCAATTCCAAGCTGCAACTGCAGTTTGTTTCAGCTATTAATCAGAGCTGTTAAATTAACATGTTAACTCGTTAAATAATCAACATGCATTAAAAAAATTAACACACATTAAAAAATTAATGCAAATACGAATTTTTTTTCAATTCTGTGAAGCAGGAGTTCCAATATTCCATTGAACTACGTTAACTTGATGCTTAAATAATATTCAAGTAATTAAAAATTGCTTTGTTGTCGTTTCATCACTACTGTCAGTCCTGCGACACAAGCATGACTTCGTGGGCTTTATTCCACTCACCCTCTCGATGTAGTCCACCTACAATATCAGCAAAGTAATGCGTTAAAAAAATTAACGCTTTGACAGCTCTACTATTAACATTGTAGGAATTAAGTTGTATTATTGGATTTAAACAAAATACTGAAATGTGTTTGGGTACCGCAGTTCTGAAATGCTGTTTCATGTTTATTTGTTTTTAGCAAATTGATCTCAATTGTTCCAAGTCTGTTTTCAGCTGCATATGTGCTTAATTGGCCATCATACTTTGAAGGCATCAAGTTGATGGCCTCTGATGTTCCTTCATTTGATGCCCGTGCAACTCCTTATCCACTGGAAAAAGAAATACATGATTACCTCAGCTGGAGACAAGAAGATTGTAAGCGTTATAGACAGATATTGTCCTTTATCATATAATTTTGTTGATGATGCACAGTGTGGTATTTACCCAACAACAAAATAGTTCACTGCAACATGTTACTTATTGTAATATATTGCTGAAAAAAAATCTGGTGTGCTTAAGATGTCTGTACCTTTACAAATGTTGGAATTTGTTCTCTACATCTGTCATGTCTGACCTGTATCTTCAGTGCAGATTTCACAATGTCACATGACCAACTTCGTTTAAATAGATGCAGCTCGCTGAATGTGTGTGTTTTGTTCATACATAACCGTTTTCCACAGATTTAGCGCAGATTCAAAACAGGTAAGGATATTAAGAATTATTTCAATTTTTAAAATACTCCAACACTATTAGAACACACTACGTTGTTAGCACTGTAATCATTGGCACTGGGTACTGGCATTATGGATTCAGTGGTACACCACCGATCTATGTACCTGATGTACACTCAGTACACTGCTTATACCTGTATTTGCATAGGTCATATAAACAACCTTAACAACACATGCATCTGGAAGCTCGTTCAGTTGAAAGGATTAACAACAGCTGAAGCCCAGCTACGTGTTAATGTGAGTAGGTTGTCAAGGATCTTTCGCTTTTGTCTGTAAACAAAATGGCATACAGGTTGTCCGTCAAGACTAGAAACTAATTGTTTTCTTAACTAAAGAATTGTCATATATTGTCCTATATCCTGTTAAATACAGTTGCATACAGTGTGTATTTTTTCATGTGTTTGTAGACATTAAGCAAAGGAGACAAAAATGAACTTCTGTTTTCAGAGTTTGGCATCAACTACAACAATTTACCTCCAATGCATAGAAAAGGCTCGGTTGTTGTTTGGGATATGGTACGTGATGCAGACATAATGCTAAGTCTGTTTCTAAATTAATACAAAGGTTTACCAAACTGTATATTTTGTTGTCTTTTTTGTTTAGGAATATACTGTATTTTAACCCATACAAAAACGTTTTCGCTAAATAACAGAATTACGAATATCGTTACCTGTGCCAAAGAAAGGAAGTTGTTTTCATCTGGAACAAGAAATGATGATGTAAATGTACACCACTACTATCATCACTGAACCTTTTATGTCAAACGTTTAGGAGTATTTTATTACTGTTCAGGGTAGCATAAAATGGTCTCTTATTTTGTAGACTGATAAACAGACATGTGAGAAGATGCCAAACCTTGCATCGAGCAGTATGTGTAAAGCTGAAGAAAACTCTACTGATGCAGGACAATCTGCTAGTAGTACAAAGAAACAACGAACATTGACTGTATTGCATGTCGACATGAACGACACATTCTGGACACAACGACCACATTTATTAACTGGATCCAAATAATTTGTGGTCCACAGCATATGCTGTTTTTCCAGTAGAAGGCTCAATGGTTGTAGGACTTTAAAATTTTAAAGATAGCATTAATTCACTACTTAGGTTTCCATATGATAGTTTAGCACTAGCTACTTATAACTAGGGCCCACTGTTTTCCGCGGGTCACGAAATTTCGAGCCAAGCCTCGGAATTTGCCCTTTTCCGTGGAATTTTGATATTTCCACAGAATTTCACAAAATTTTGCCAAAATTAAAAAATAACCGATAATCAGTACGATCGATGGCTTCAGAACGTAACTGAATGGACTAATTAATTTATATCACGAAAAAATCAAACTGAACTGCCTAAAACTGTGAGACCTACTAATAGCCATCGACTCAAGAGATTGCACTTTTAAAAAGAAAGAAACGATTGATAAATTTCTTTGAATGTTCCTAGCATAACTGAGCACAACACCAGCCTTCAATAGGCCTAACTGAAGTTTTTTCACATGACAAAAGCAAAGTTTATTCACAAACAGATGGCAGTGGTAAGCCACGGAATTTTTAACAATTTTGCTGCTTTGAGCTGTGGAATTTTGCAAACTGGCCCGCAGAATTTGGCAAAAATTGCCACGGAAAACTGTGGGCCCTACTTATAATAAATGTACAAAACATTAGTTTATACACTTGTTAACGGCAACATTTAAGGACTTGCACATCGAAAACAGCGAAAATTACAAAAGGCGATATTGCCCGCATCACACTGACTGTGTGTCAATGTGCTGCTGAATAATATCACCTTTTGTAATTTTTGCTGTTTTCGATGTGCAAGTCCTTAACTGTTGC
>Ga0056128_1006526_pt1 | contig 14728 bp, 11 predicted proteins | sample WorMetLIZISLAND2_FD_71113 | JGI IMG/M metagenome (GOLD analysis project Ga0056128, IMG submission 71113) | Marine gutless worms symbiont microbial communities from Max Planck institute for Marine Microbiology, Germany - Olavius geniculatus... ...
AACCAGACGATTTTACCATAGAATTTTATTAAGTTCGTCAAAACGTAAAATTATCGGCCTATGCGAGTAAGTCAGTAAAATGAGAGATGTAACAAGGGAGAAAATACCTAACCTGGTTACACCATCTGACGAACAATATTAAATTTTTATGATTCTCAACGTGTGTGTCTGAACTGTTATCACATTTGCAAAAAATCATTGAATTTTACCTATGCATTCAAATGTTACCAGCAAAAATGCAAGTTGGCTTCACTTTAGCTGGACCACCCTGTATATGGCGTTATGCTTGCCAGCTTCTTCCTCTTGATAGTTAAAACAAGAAAACATTTTGCACAGCCTGAACTTCGGTTAGGACCTACGACCAAAGTGACCTGACCGGTTCTGCTGCATTTGCTAATGCGTTAGTTCACGCTTCGCTAATGCAGAACGATTGAAGCGTCTGTACTAAGTATACCGCTCTGTAGAACCTATAGTTATTCGAGTTTACTCGAGGTCAGTCGCTTTTTGCAGGGCGTAAAGGCAGACAATGCCATACTATTATACGAGTTGTGCCTGTAGGTACATCACGCTGTCAACGTTTGTCATTTTCGACTGTTCAGAGTCGATGTAGCGTAACGGAACGACGCTTCTGAATCAACTGCACGATACCGCCATTCGGAAATAGCTCTCTACCCACGCGTGAAGAAGGTAAAGGTATCGGCAGTTGCTAACACTGCTTTAACATAAGTAAGTACTAGATATCGCACTGCTGGAGTAGATAAGCGAATACGGAGTACAAGCTTAGGTTTATACCACTGCAGACAGTGCGGTATCGTACTTAAACCCCGCTTAGATCGCATAGTCTACAGTGTATACGGTACGTCGTAAATTTGCTTTATGACGCACGACTGCAGCCGCAAGTTGCGAAAACAGTATCAGTGCAAGCTGAGTGTAATTTAATAATTATATTAAAATTGCACGAATTCTTAGTGCTGGCGTACTTTTCTGATTTTGTGTGATTTTTTTACGCGGCCGTTCTTATTGGCCACATTACAGGTCTTATCCGTTCCTCTTCGTCCGTTTCAGCGGCGTGGCATGCTAAAAAATAGGCAAAAAAGAAAGTAGCAATTTTTCGATAGACTGCTGCAAATTTTCGACAGCAAAAATTATGAGTGCAACAGATGATTTTCTGTTGTACTGATAGAACTAAACGTATAATATTGACCGTGCCCTCGGGTTTGCCCATAGTTAAACCAGGTTGCTGCTTTTGTCTGTCTGTATGTAAGTATAGAAAATTGCATTTTATTACTTTTATCATATTGTTATTTTGTTGTTAGTATTGCGTAAGGGCCTACTCTCTTTGTTCGTCACTATTAATTGTTGTTTTATGAATAAAACAATAGTATGTGATGTTTTCCTCCTTTTTTCGTAGTTGACTGTAAAGTTATTGCAATGTCATAGGCATGTAGGCCTGTTGTATTGTATTGTGTGCATACTGTGTTGATACGTATAGCGAGTTAATGATGGCCAACAATCGACTGTGGTGTGCGGTGGTGCTCGTTGCGCTGAGTCTGATTGCTGAGTCGACAGCGAAACCCTCGGGTGGCAGCGGCGAAGGGGATGAACTCAAAGAACTTCTGGGAGCAATGAAGCGCTATCTCCTTGTCAAATCCAGTAGCAGTCGAACGGACGCGCACGATGACGTCAGAACCGTCTACGACAGCTGTAAGATATCATCTACATTGCGTTACAACGATAACAGCATTAATTTAAACACGCAGAGGATAGAAACGGCTGCCAAGATTGCAAAATTCTCGCGATCAAAAATAGTTGAACATTAACATTTAGCTACAGGTGTTGCATTGGTACCCAGGGAGCTCGCCAGCACTGCAACAAGTCCGTATATATTTGTCTGCAAACGCTTTTTCACTTCAGACGAGTTACCAGCGATAGCCTAAAATAGGGACTAACGGTTTTTAATGATATTAAGAAAATATCCTTTTTGATGCCCTCGTTTGAGATAATCTAACCCAGCGAGTGCAGCGACGCTAAATTTGGTTACAAGAAACTAGCTATTCTATTATACGGTAAAAACTCGGAGTTTTTTTTATATCATCAGGAAATGGTTCGGTACCGAAAAGTGACAGACAAACAGACAAAAAACAAAGGAACAGACAAAATTACGATAGCTGTCGTGCGTAAAAATGAAACACCTTTAACCGTTGCCCAGTTAGATTTTTTACAGTAAATATTTTTTAACCATTTATTTTATTTTTAAAAATCTGTCACTTTGCAGCTTTTCAGTTTATTTTTTTTGTACAATTTAACAGCGGACATGGTGACAGAGCAGACCTTCATTTAACGGCTATTTTAAACAAATGTAGTTGTGAGTGTTAATGGCACTTCATTAATGAATGGATGCGAATAATAGCGACGTCAGCGAGCGCCGTATCGACTGCTGAGGACACTGGCAACGGATACTGGACGGATTGGATCAATGCTGACGATAATCCGGACTTCGGGACAGGCGAGTTTGAGGACACATTTCGTATCAAGCTGGAACAGAACGACGATCGCAAGTGCTACCTTGGCTGCCAGAAACCAGTCGCCTGCAGCTATTCACTGGCTGACGAGCAAGCCACCGCCACTTGGACTGACATTGGTATATAATCGCACAATCGTCGTAGCATTCTTTCATGGTAATTCAGTCTGAGAAGTAGGCCGAGGCGGAGTTTATTGTTTTTTTTCTGTTGTGCTAATTTTGCAGACGTTTAAGGTGGCCGGACTCACGTTGGACTTTGCCTCAAATTTCTAGTTAATAATAAATCTGTTAGAGTGATTTTTTTGCTTTGATCGATTTCATAGCTGGTCTTTTAGAATTTTCTGAAATTTTCAAAAATTGTCTGAAAAAGTATTATTATGAACACCAACGAATGCCGATGCATACAGTAGGTCAAAGAAAGACCCAATTGCAATAAAAAAAACTAAGCATTATGTGTAGCATGCAGCGTCAAAGTATGTGTTAGACGACTGAGTGGTGTAGGCCTACAATATGTGCCTGAAAGCCAAGATAAAACCTAAGGATAGGTGATGCAGGAATTTTAGTAACTAAATCAGACACCACTACTGGTCACTTTTGTAAGTGACGTGGTTATTTTTGCACGGTGACTATTTATCCAGCAACCGTACATATAGAAGGCCTTAGCTGGTACGAGTAGCCACATACCAGTTAAGGTAGCCGGATAAATAGCCGGGCCGACTAGAAACGGCTACTGATCCGGAGGTCGGATGAATAGCCTAGTGGGTGGCTATTTATACGGCTGCTGGTGGATAAATATCATGTGCCTATTTTTTGACTGAATGATTGTCTGTGGTGCGTTTGGACTGCCTGGACAGAGAGCTGCGTTGGAGCGATGGACTCAGAGCGCGTCACCAGCGACGGCTTCGTGTGCGTTAACGCGGACGCGCGCACCGCCGATAAGACTCAGTGTCAGATGAACAGCTGCGAAGCGATGGGTCTCGGCCCGAACTGCACACGCTGTCCGGACGTACGTGTCCGTTTCTTCTGCATGGGACAGCAGCCGGACGAGGACACGTGCTGTCCGTACGCACAGGACGCCTGCAACAAGAGATCCAGTCTGCGCACTGTGCTGGCCGGACTGCCGAGTGATGACGCCAAGCGTGACGTCATTGCAAACATTCTTCACGAGGTCGAAGACGCACTGCCAGTGGCTAGCTCCTCCACGCGTTGATTAAACTCAGCTGTCCTTGGCCATGCAAGAAAAGGTCGACCAGCTAGGTCCAGTTAAGCAGACTAATTGAAGAGTAGCTTATGATGCCTATACGTCACAGCAGGTTATTCTAGTTCGTCCGTCACAGTTCACAGTTCAATGCTTAGTGGCGGTTCTAGCTCGCAATATCTGGGGTGGGGGTGGGGAGGCACGACCCCCATGGCGAGCGCAATAGCGCGAGCCTATAACGGGGGTCTGAAAGCAGAGCCCCTAGCGGAGTTCAGGGGCAGAACCCCTGGTCAGGGGGACAGGGGGCAAAGCCCTCTGAAGCTGAAGCATTTTTGGTACAATGAAAGTCGCAAATTTGTCCATTTTTCTAAAATTTGGAAACGCAAGTTATGGAAGTATCTTTTTGAAATTTTCACGGAATGTTAAAATGGCAAAAACTACAAGTGGTTCAATTTTGGGGGTGATCCGGAAGGAATCCTGGATTCAGTAGGGCAGTGTCGAACGCAGGTAATCGATATGCTTGGCGGAGGTCTGCGCTCTCCGAGTGCTTTTCTAGTTTTACACTGCAACATTAGTAAAAAACGTAACGCCGTAGGCCTATACGGGTATATAGTTGTGCGTATTTAGTATACTAACCTGTTATTGGTATTTTTGTATTTCTAGTATTTTTTAGTATTTTCATTAGCTTTTATAGACTGTACATACCGGCAGTACACTTATGCTAACTTTGTATTATTTGTTTTGAGTATTTTTAGCATTCTAGTATTTTTATTAGCTTTTATCTGGCCTAATTCTTTTTTCCTTAACGTAAGTAGACTCAAGCAGTCAGGTACAAATAAATGATTAACCGATTGATGGAATGTCTCATTGATTTGCATTAATAACCGATGCTGTACATTGTGTCTCAAAAAACATCCCGAACATTTTCGATTATAACTTGAAAAAGAATTATCGGATTTTAATAATTTTTGGTAAGTATATTCCTAAGACAGCTGTACATCAAATCATTATGTAGTTTCCCATTTTACCCAACGATTGTTTTTGCACTACCTGGGAAAATCAGCACCGACGAAATAGGGCCTAATGCATTTTTACCTAAAGAGGTATTATTACTTAATCTAAATAACGCATAAAAACACATTTTGTTCACATTTTTTACACTTTGGCTGATACTTTGTTTAATTGTTTTGTTTTTAGCTGTCCGCAATAAAACTGATCGAAATGTGGGTCAATTGTGCAAGCACATGCATGGAGACGATTTCTCCATTTATTGACAGCAGTATCGATAACGTTATTCTCCAGACTACATGTAATCCAGACTTCACCAGTTGCTTCTTGAATTTATAAACATTTCTGAACGTTATTTGGTAGACACACTGCTGCACTACTGCAAAACTTGTAATCGACTGGTTTTTGGCCGAGGGCCAGAAATCTGGATAGACGAAATTTATCGACGTTTAACTTTTTTTTCATTCATTTCAACGCGTATTTTGCTTGGTCTGCTTTTCCCAAGTAGTGCAAAAGCATCAGGTGAAATGGGAAAGAAACTTAAACAGTAATTTAATAGCCAGTTGCGTCGGAAATATTTGTGCCAAAAATTATTAAAATCTGGTAATCACGCTTCAAGTTACGGTCAATAACGTCGAAGATGTTTTTTCACGTTTTTGTATATTTCAAAGTTTATTTCGCTTGTTTTTCTGTAGGTAGTGCAGAAGCAGACGTTGGGCGAGGTAAAAACTGATGGCAAGTTGTGTCAGAAATATTCACACCAAAATTTACGAGAATCTGATAATTGCTGTTCACGCTAGAATCAAAAATATCCGGGATGTTTTTAAGACACAGTGTATAATCATCGTGCATGCGTGCTGATGATCTGACGTTACTGTCGTTATCTGATCGGGACTTCAGCAACGCTGCCGTTCAGGGTTGTGTAGAAGACGATAGCTTGACTTTTTGATTGATTAATAAACTTACACCAATATATTTAATATGTGTTTATTTAGCTAAGTACAGCGGGTTTATTCAGTAAATTGTCTTGGATTTACACGTTACACGTTAACGTTTCAATTTCGTTTTAACCGAATGAGACTATTTTGTTTTTGAGACATGTGAATTAAACTAAATTGTATACAATACCGGTACGCGCATACACGGACAATTCTAAAACGGCGAAATCGCGTTCACAGTGGCGGTTATAGCCTGGCCGGAGTTGGGCTGAGATTTTTGCTCATCGCGGGTCATCGCCTTCAGTTTATGTGCATATGGTAATCTTTATTCACACAAAAGCAGTGTAGAGTGAAACAAACAGACATAAAGTGAGACAAACAATAAACCTAAGTTATACAAACATAAAAAGCATACCAAACACAAGCTTTAAAATGTCCGTGAGAAAGTTTACCTACAGAATAAACTGAACATAATTTGTTAAACTCAAAAAAGCAAACACATTGTAAAAATATTGTGAACAGAAATAATATGAGTACTTTGTTTAAACAGAAAACATAATCTACGTAAATCAAATACATAGAATATAGGCAGAATACCAAGGCAATATTGCACATACAACAAATTAACCTCATCGTTTAATTTAAAGATTTTATACAAGGCAGTTTTTTCAAGTAACGTAAAAGGTTTAGCGATTAGCATTAGAAATGGTAACAGATTCAAGACCATATAATAAAATCGGCAAACAATAAATATGAAATAAATTACACAATAACATTGGAGAGGCAGTGGACCCAACACAGACATATATATATAATTAAAAGCTCCAAAAAACTCTATTCTCTTGGCTACAAGTGAGACTTTGAGTTTCAAGCCACTCTCAAAAGTAACACCCAAGTATTTGACTGTCGACCATTCACGAAGTAAATTACCATTTAGTAAAATAGCAACACATGGCTTCTTGTATCTAGGACCACACCTAAGCAGACATGACTTATTAACATTAAAACACATATCCAACCAGGCCATTTCACCTTCACATATTTCAATCACTACGAAGAAATAAATTTCTCGGTTAGCGCAGCACTAAAAAGGAAAAATATTCTAAGTTTTTTGTTTTACATTTCTATGGTAAACAGTAAACATTGATGTAAACACAATGGATAATAACAGAAAATTGCTAGTTGTAGAGATTATAATTTTTGTAATTCGTATATGTGCGAGCATAGTGATTGCCTTTGTTGGAAAGGTTTTCTTTTTTTGGCCGAAGAAGTATAAAAGCGTCACAAACGATGTTATTTTGATAACTGGTGGCGGTAAGGGAATCGGCCGTCTCATTGCTGTGGAGTTTGCAAAGCGCAAACCAAAACAAGTAATTTTTTTACGTCTAAACAGATAAAAAGCGTTGAGGAGTTACTGATATGGGCGCTGGACTAAAGTTGGATACTCCGATTTAAGCAAGTTAACGTACCTCAGCAGACTCAGAATGGATATTAACGATCAAATTTAATGTTTAAAGTAAGAACCACTTATTTAGTTTTAAATTATTTATTTTCGTTAACTCTTAAAACTTTGTTGAAATAATTTAATCTGCTAGGCGACGGACATTTTTGTTTACAGTCTACATAGAATATATAAATGGTTCCTAGGGAAGGACTGATCACTAGGTTTTTTTTTACCCGAATACTAAGGCTAGCCCTAACCCCAAGCCTGACCATAACCCTAACCCTATCCCTAACTCTAACATTCTAACTCGAAACGTTCGCATCAACATTAACAACTCTGACTGACCCTACGTTACGTTCAGCGCACGTGACTGCTTGTGTTACTGTTTGTTTACGTATTTTGAGTGACGTGTTTATAAAATTGTAAAATTACAGAATTGACGTTGAAATGTGTGTTGTTGTTGATTAATTATTGATTTAACGACTAAAAAACGTGCCTCAAATAGTTATCAGAATATAATCAAAGTAAATTTACAACGGTTATTTTCGTTCATTCGATCGCTGATATACGTTTGTTTTACGATTATATTAGAGCTGTCGAGGCTTTAATTTTTTAATGCATTAATGCACTGCGTTAATTTTTTTAAACGCAACTATTAATGCGTAAAGCACCCAGGGTCGTCAAGAGGGAGAGTAGGATGGGTAAGTTACCCTGGGTCCCGCAATGTTTGGGGGCCCTGCCTGTAGAACATAGAAAGTTAAAAACACATTTTAAATGTACAATCAACAATAACTGCTGTCATAGCTAGCATAGAAATCTATTAGTTTGTTGTCAAAATAATTATTTATTTACAGTCAGTAGTGATAGAACGGCAACTAAAGTTTAGTTATTTGAATTCATTCAATTGTCAAATATCCGAGTTTAACGGAATATTGGAACTTTTGCTTCATGGAATTTAGTAAATTAACATAAATTTACGTATGTGCATTAATTATTTTAATGCGCGTTAATTTTTTAATGCACGTTAATTTATTAACGCATTAATGCGTTAATTAATGCATTAATCTGACAGCTCTAGATTATATACAGCGAAAATTGTTAATTTTTTTTTAAAGTACCAAATCGTTCTTGCAAAAAACGTCAGAAAATACGAAAACACACCTTCACAAGTCTACTGAGTTACGTTAACTTACTGATATCGAGGTATCCTACTTTAGTCCAGCGCCTTGGTATCTGTACGTAAAGGATCTCCTTAATGTTAGCTTAAGTGTTCACAGAAGATTTGAGAAGATCATGCACAACATTAGTCAACTCTGATGATTTGTGCATTATTGGAAAAGAAAATAAGCAAAGAGAATATTGCCAATAAAATACTCACTACTGCCTTTAGCAGCATTCAACTGCTCTTCATCTTAGTTTCATAATTTACAAGTATTTTTGCATTCATATAATGTTTAGTTATATAGATGTGAGTGTACTAAGTGATGACTGTAGTGCGTGTTTATATATACCTAGATTATTATATGGGATCGTCATGAAGATACATTGTCGGCAACAGCTAAAGCAGTTCAGCTGCAAGGTGTTGCATGTGACTACATGCTCTGTGATGTGGCTGATTTACAACAGGTTTCTGTTAAGGTCTGGTCGTGCTGCTTGTAAATCACGATTCATCATTACATGTTTGGTAATAGCACATACGTGTACATGAGTACGTTAAGGTGTTACAGAATGCCGCACCAAATGCATCAGCTGCATTGACCACACAAGAACACAATATGTGATTAGATCAGATCGCTAAACATAACCGTAACCCTGACCATAATTCTGAACCCTAATCTTCTATACTTGATTTGATCATACTGTGTGTTGATGTGGCCGTTGCGGTCAGTGCAGTGTTTCATTTCACAGTACATTACTATGCCTTATCAGTAAGAGTTATGATGTATATTTTGATACGCCAGTATTGAATTTTGCTCGTATGTTGTCGAGAGTTTGTGGTAGTTGATATTCAGTTGTACTTCAGTTTTTTGTTTGTGTGCTTCGGGTTTTTTCCAAGTTTAATTGTTGAAGTAATTAATGTGCTGACTGCTGGTGTGTTGCAGGCAAAAGAAGTTAAGAGCAGGTTTGGAGATGTAGACGTTCTTGTCAACAATGCTGGTGTTGTGTGCGGTAAGCCAATACTAGAATTCGAAGCCAGTGAAATTCGACACACCATTGATGTCAACCTAATGTCACAGTTCTGGGCAAGTTATACAACACATTCTAGTTGTCTGTGTAATTAGTATATGTTGCAGTGTTTCAACTGTTTAGAAGAAATAGCCGCAGCTCGTTGATTACAGGCTGGGAGTGGGACTGTCATCTCTGTACACATGCTCGACTTTTACTTAAACCTGGGTCAGTCAGCAATAATAATAACTAATGCTAATCTGGCATTATGCAATATATTTCTGCAAACTTGTTATTTTGGAGGAAGAAGAAGTTATATAAAGTCGGCAATAGTAGTATACTGCTGTTGGATAATGCACTCTAGGCTATTTATAGCACTATCTATAGTAGTCTTGCGCCACGATTTGTAGTGTAGATTTTGAGTAGGATTTTTAGCCCAAATATCTCCTTTTTGTGGGGGAATGTGTTTCCATGTTACCTTGGGTCACACAAGTGTCCCTGCCTTAAGCCATGTCATTTTTGTCCAAAGCTTTTAGCACAATGCATGAGCACGACAGAAGTACAGACAGATGTCTTACAGACATATACAACAACCTGTGTTCAATTAGTCAAATAATACCACAGACTGGTTAAACATCTCGCAGAATTACCTCTTAACATTTTGTCATATCAGCTGAACATGTTTTCGTGAATTTTGTATGTTCAAGGTTGAGAATTTAGCACAAGGACGTTCTGTAAGTGAATATTGTCATAGCTTATTATTTTCTGTAGTTAAAATTTGGATTTATTCAGCTTCCTCTTAATATTTATCTGTTGAAGTGACTCCTAGTCTCTGTCAGTTTTATTACAGTTTGTTAGTTGTAGTAGTTGATAAAATCAGCGAAAAATTTGAAATGACGTGAATATATTTTATATTTTTTCTGCATTTCAGACGGTGAAGGCATTCCTGCCATGTATGCTTGCGAAGAACCATGGACACATTGTTAGTATAAACTCGCTGTTGGGGATGATGGGCATTGCTGGTGCGACAGACTACTGTGCGTCTAAGTTCGGAGCTCTGGGTCTGCATGAAGCGCTGAGTCTTGAAGTATCAAGAGCCAGCAGGAATGGCGTTTTCTTGACAACTGTTCATCCATTTCAAGTTGACACTGACATGTTTACTGGGGTCGCCACACGGTTAGTTAGGCCACCCATGTATGCAGTAACCTAAGAACCTTATGTTTTCACTTTATTTTTATTTTAACAAATTATTTTTCTTTATTTTCCACTTTTCGTCCAAAACTGGACAGCAGTCCAACACCAAAATTAGGAGGAAAGATGATCCTTATGTGGAAGGAATTGAGACCATATTTCAGTAAGATCCATTTAGGGATTTTTTAGGAAAGGGCATTTTACCACATTTATAATCGACGGCTTGCTGAGTCAGCAGTTGTGGACCAAGACAATTGGACTTATGGTGCTGGATGGTCTTACATTGGGCCCCACCCCAAGTTTCTAGTTGTATTCATGAGTTATACTTATGAAAAAATAGAATGCAGGAAAATTTATTAACATTTAGTAGTTACAAAGCTCTTGACCATTATGGCACCAAGCCCACTATTACGAGTGCTGTGATGCAAAAGCATTTATTTTCTCATATAGTTGTGTCTAACATTTCATAAGTTTTATGCATGGATTTGTATTTCAGGTTTCCATCTCTGTTTCCACCGTTAAATAAAGATTATGTAGCGTGGAAAGTTGTAAATGCCGTGTGTACAAATCAGAAGTTTTGTATCATGCCGAGGTCAATCCATTTTCTGGCCCTACTGAAATGGCAAGTTTAATTTTATACTTTTGTCAGAGTGCTAATATTTTATTTTTAGGATAAGCTTTGTTGTTGTGACATTCTGTGCTTTTAATTTGACAGAATAGATTAGAAGTGGTATTGCCAGAAAGTCATTTTATGAATAATTCTGTATATCTGTATGATGGGTGTATCTTGTTGAATGTAAATTGAGGTTATTTGCATGCGTATGTATTACGATGGCGATGAAGGGAACGATAGAGAGGACCCCAAAGAAGACCTGATAGGATTATGTCAAGGAAGATATACATTGTTTTTCGTACATCTGGTTCTTGAGGATTCTGAGGCTCGGGTTGAATTAAATGGAAAATTAGAGTAACAGGAAACTTCCAGTCTTGTTTACCCAAAATTAGCCACAAAATAATTGTGTGTTTTGATGTATATTTCTGGGTTGATAATGAGTTAGCTGTTTTTTACCAATTGAGTTCTGTTTGTTAATGGGCTTTGGTTCGCATTGGTATAGCCAACAGAGCACCGTTATCACATTCTTATTGTCAAATATTTCTTAATGATAGGAAAAATGAAGTAAATTTAAGCATTTGGAAGACCTTTACTTGTGGCTGTTGTGTTGTGCTGACAGGTTATTGCCTTACGAGACCATTGCGTTAATACATCAGTTTCTGTGGCTTGACACTGCGATGGATGGCTTTCAGCGGCATGATAAAAACAAACAAATATAACTCCATGATGTAATCTTTCCATATATTATTATTCACTGGTGCTGAGCCTGTGTGGACCTTCAACTTGAGCTTAATTGGTGACCAACTGGGTGATTTTTGGTTGCTTTTTGTTATGAAAGGGTATATCAGGACAAAACAGATGATTGGAATTAGAAATTGGAATTTAATATCTATACTGTACGAGATCGATATGTGCCATTTTTGTCTGGGATTGTTCCAGTGAAATCAATAGAAAGTTGCTAATTTTTTAGGCTTGGGCAAAAATTTGTCACCACAAAGATGTCTCTGAATCTCTGCTGTATTTTGGAACCGTAAGAACCTTGCTCATCTGTCAGACTTTTCAGTCCCGCATTTTGCTCCCAATTTAAATTGCATTCTGTTGCCACATTTTCCATCGATGAACATTACTGCATTGTGTTTTTCTAGTTGAGTAGTGAGTCCTCGGAATATACAGACTGCTTCTTAATCACAGTTATGCCATACCAGCAGTGCCAGATGGTTTACATCAGATTTGAGTGTTTTTGTTCATTTGGAGGCTCATGCAGACTGCTCCTGTGATGTTGTGTTACAGGAAACTGTTTTTATTTGCATATTATTTGTGTATTATTTTTTTACATTGCTGTAAATTATTATCAACACAGCAAGCTTGCATGTGTATAGATCTTGCATGAAGTAACTGCTCATTTTGACATAGTTGTTCTGGGCAAACAACTTATTGAGGTATTGACTGTTCAGACATTTATGTTATATGAACTATAACATTGTGCAGCCTTTTTAGTGCACTATGGCTAGTTATTTTTTTAATTTGGCCCATATATTTTGTTTAACCAGTAAAAATTTGTACATATAACTAATTACTGCATGTTTAACCAGTGTAAATCTGTTTCACCGTGTGTATGGTTGTAATCATTTAATTTTCTGCACTATATGCATATAATCGTTTTGTAGTGATTCCATAATACACTTTTGTGAGTACAACTGATAGTGATCTGCTGGTTGCAGTCATGATGAAGTGCTTGAAAAATGCCTTGGGCAATCACACCAGTGTTTTCATTGTTCGCATAATAGATAATTTTTATAGCATGCTCCGTACGATATTTGCAAAAATGTCATATAAATAACTTGCCCAAAACGTTTTGTGTATGGATGTCATAGACATTTTAAAAGGTTTTTTTAAAAAAGACATTCATTTAAAATTCCGTCAGTAACTTCAAAAAGGACTTGAAACCACATGAACGGATTAATTTAATTAATTTAATGGACTATAGTGGTGGTAGTTTACTTAGTCTAGTGATACTTGGTCTTATGACCACACAGTTGAATTGAAATTGAAGAAAAGTTCTCTTTCTGTAGTTGCAGCTATACTGCACTGGACCTACAGCATTAGGTAGCGGCCTACTGGACAAGAGGCTGAAAGTTTTTACTTAACATTGTTTTTAATTTCTGCCATTTTTATTACGTTTTTGACATTCTTAAAAAATTTCAGAACTTTTTTTACATTTATGGTTATTTGTGCAACCGTACTACGTTGTACTAAATTAAATTTATCACAGTTTTAGTTTTTTGATGCAACTAATATTTGCTACCTTTGAGCATGTCATCATTCTTTAGTTTAAACTTCATGGTTGTTGGAAAAGAAATTCTAAGTGGCGGATTTAATTACCACCTTATACGATTCGTTCATTAGAGGTGTATTGCGTAAAAATGAGAAAATATGAGTGGCAGCGGTGGGATTCGAACCCACGCCTCCGAGGAGACTGGTGCCTTAAACCAGCGCCTTAGACCGCTCGGCCACGCTACCGTCAGACAAAGAAATAGAAGCTGGCTTTATTTAAATGCACTGTAACTTTCAAGCATTTACAACATCTGAAAACAACTTTTTACAGGAAATAAAGTGTGCGATGTTAACAAATCTTATTTTAACATGGGCAGTATATGTTGGCAGCAGCAATACTAGTAATGCAAAAGCGTCCGCCTGTGTAACGTGGTTATACCCACGAATTTGAATATTCATATCGGTGGTTATACCATTGACACGACGTGCTGGACAGTTTACAACACGAGTCAAAAACGACAAATGACCGACTTTCAACACTGTTTCACGAGCATATTCTGAGACAGATTTGCAATTAAGCGTTTTGTACACATATTAAAAGTGTCACTACGCGCTACCACGGTGGTCGCTACAAGTGCTATGCAGCGTTGCAGTAATTATGACGGTACAGACAGAAAGCTCGTTACAAAACTCCGAGACGACTGTCTGAATGTCGTGCACGTGCACCGAATTATTCGGAATTAAGCAGCCTCCAACGCATTTCTCAGTGTTGCTCTAGTACCGGCCTAGCCTCATTCTATGGATCTTTTTGTCATGAATACTTTTTGTCACTAAACCCAATATAGCTAAATCGCTCATCATATGTTGAGGAGTATTATCGGATCGACTCTGATTTTGTGGTTTGGGACACGCGCATCCAACGCATTATGGGCAGAGGGAGGCTTAATGTACTCAGGTCCTCAACTTCTTTGTTTTTGAACGTAGGTCCACCAAATTTGGATACGTTGTAGCCCTACCCAGGGCTTTCCGAAAATGTCGAAAAAAGTGGACCAAAGTTCACCGATTCCGAGAAAATCGGGTCCGAAGTCGAAAATTTGACCCCAAAAATCTCGTCCCCCAAGGGGTTTTGGGGGCAAATTTTGGCATGGGCCTGTAGGGGGCCTAGGGGCCTACCTTAGTTTCGAAATTGGGGGACCCCCCATTTACCCCCCAATTTTGGGGGATTTTTTTCGTAATTTTCACTTTAACCCCCAAAATCTCGAAATCTAAGTCTGGGACCCCCTTTTTTATTTTGTCATTCGATAGGCGACTCACAGTAGTATACATGGAGAAAAAAATTATCAAAATAAAATCCGATAGCTTTTTTGCTAGGGCC
>Ga0056128_1006527_pt1 | contig 14727 bp, 10 predicted proteins | sample WorMetLIZISLAND2_FD_71113 | JGI IMG/M metagenome (GOLD analysis project Ga0056128, IMG submission 71113) | Marine gutless worms symbiont microbial communities from Max Planck institute for Marine Microbiology, Germany - Olavius geniculatus... ...
CACAAAATCTGCTGCCCCAGGCATGGCCGTCGAAAGCCACAGCAGGGCCCGGGGAAACATTCTTGCGGAGCCCCCCCCAACAAACAAAAACATAACATACCATTCAGCACGCCATACAGCTAAAACAAAAAAAATTTGAGCTAATGCTCACGAGACGCGCGAAAGCCGATAGCAGTTCCTGTTCGCAAACCGTCAGTCTATCTCCAGCCATTTCGTCGCAGTTCAGCGGGTGCGCTACGGCGACGTCCGACATGAGCCTATAGCGGGAAAGGGGCGGCGGCGTAGCGAGATGATTGGCAGCTGGCTTGTACGAGGAACGGGGACCAGATATTTCGGGGTTCTCTTACTGCACGAGTAAACGAGAAAATGAAGACTGCGAACATCAGAAAGAGAAACAATTAAGCATACGAGCATTCAGTCAAATTAATTTATTAGCATTATATCAGTAATGGCCAATTCACATGTACCTACAACGGTGACGCGACTCAATTCAACTCAACTGTCGGCGACACTCGCCGACAGTTGAATTGAGTTGAGTCGTGTCGGCGTCGTAGGTGTGACTATGCTGTAATCGATCTTAATCTTCAGTGCTTTAATGTTGTTCGTTGGGCAACAAAAAAATCTGTCCATTTGTGACTTTAAGTTTTTTTCGAATAGTAACACAACAGAAACGTTTTCCTGCTTACTAACACGTTTAATGCTAGTAGGAAGGACACACCAAATGTGCATCAAAGGCCTCAACTCCGGATGCATTTAGAAAAAAAACAGGGGCAATAAAATTATGCAGATTTTTAGGTTGAGATCAGTCAATCCAAATACTGGTTCGTAAGCAAATATCAAGTCCAATCGAAGTCGGCGAAGTTCCAAACTTTCTAGCTCGAGCTTGTTCAACCGCGGACAATAAGTAAGATGCTGTAGACCTGGAGAGCGCTTTGTGAAACGCCGCTGAACTTTTTCTAAACTTTCGATATCTTTCTTTAATGACGGATTCCAAGCGATAAGTTACCATGTAATAAGTTTTTTGTGAAGACCTACGGTTTAGTGACGATACACGTGTGATTAGAGACTACACATTGTACCAAAGACTCGATCGCCTTGGTCGTAAAAAATTACAACCTAGTTATTCGGTATTCTTTTTATGCGGATACATGTGGGAAAATGGGGGATTTTTTTAAATGGTCAATTGGACACGTCAGAATACTCTGTGAAACAAAAAAGCAAATCCCCTGCAGCTGATGCGTAAGACTAATTAGCCGTCGACCAGTTGATGTATTTCCAAGAACAAGAACAAGCAGGCCCGTCGAGAGCCACAGCGGGGCCCAGGGAAACATTCTCGCTGGGCCCTCAAAACATGTTCGCCTGGCCCCTCTGGGGAAAATTTTTTTGGAATTTTTCTTTTCAAAATGGTGCATTCTGGTGTATTTTTGTATTACTGAGCGACGGCGGGCCACTAAACGTCGCGGGGCCCGGGGTAGCTTACCCTCCCCTACCCGACCCTCTCGACGGGCCTGAGAACAATTGAGATAACCGTGCTATGCCGCAATTTTTGACGCGATAGTCCGAGAATGCTTTGGAATCCAGGGCTTTCATTTTGCTGTTGATATTTGCTGCTGACAGTGCATTTAGCTGATAACAATCTTTTGTAGCGTTTTCTAAAAAGAATTCTACCTTTATATGCATTAGCAAATTTTCCGCCGTACGGGAAAGAGAACCATTAAGTGACCGTCATTCGCCAGATGGCGCCACGAAGCACTACATGCCGCGCTAAGCACTATACTGATGGTCGGCTGGCAACTCAGCCTCCCTCTTTTCCGGCTGCCTGTGGGGGAAAGATGAAAGCAAGGTAGGGCGCACGTACCTAAGGCCCAAGAACTCAAACACCACGGTCGGGGTGCGCGACCGTGCCACACAAAAGGCGCCAAACAGACAGATAAACAAACCAAACTTTCAGTGCATTATGTACACTGTGTCTCAAATAAACGTCACCCTTTTTATGCGCGAGAGCTAGCATAGCTATAGCGCGTATTAGCTACGGTAATTCTGTCCGTTTTTTCATCTGTCCGTCACGACCCGGTACCAATCCAAGACCCGGTGAGATAGAGATCTCGGGTTTTCACCATATTGTCTCTAGTACTACGTGACAAAATTTCATCCCCCTAAGATAAAAAGGAGATCTCCTCGAAAGAGGGGGTGAAAGAGGGGCACCCCCCTTAAAAAGCGTTATTTTACCGCTATAGGCTCGTCTAACGTGAAAATGGTTGCAGATAGGCACAAACATGCTGTTTATCATAACAAGCACTGGCGTCGAGCTTCTTAGAAATGTCAACGTCATGACCTTGAATGACCTTGAACCCCCAAAATAGCGGGTTATAGTGAATTATTCGCGATTTCGGGCTGCGACACGCATTTCAAGAGTGAATTGCGCCAAAATGGCTGGAGATAGACCAAAACAACCTGCGAATGAAAATCTGAGCATTGAATGTAGATTTTATCAGTCCAAGTCCGAACCCTTTACGTTCAAGGAGGGTTGCGCAAGCGGGTATCAAAGAGGGGTATCCTTCTAAAAAGTGGTTATTTATCCGCTGTCGGCTTGTCTAGCGTGAAAATAGTTGCAAATATGCACAGACATGCTGCTTATCATAACACGCACTAGCGACGAGCTTCTTAGAAATGTCGACATCGATGACCTTACATGACCTTGAACCCTAAAAATATTGGTTTTTAGTGATTTTTTGGCGATTTTTGGCTGCAAAAGAGTGAATTGCGACGAAATGGATAGAGATAGACCAAGTAATTGTCTTATTCAGTACTTGGCTCAGCTTATGTCATATGTTGGTTTTTAATGCATTTTTTTACTGTTCATACTACATTTTGTTTTTATGTGTATTTCTTTTATGTCTGTGTTTTTGTGTTTTTATGTGTTGTTTGCTGTGTGTGTCAGTGGTCCCTTGTGGACTGATTTTCAAATAAATGGAATGGAAAAATTACTTGCGAACAGAAACTGTTATAGGCTCTTTCGCGTCTTACAAGCATTAGCTCAGATTTCTTGTTATTTTTTCATGATATCTTTGGCAGATATTATCCGATTTTGCTAATTTGACATTTTACGCTTGTTATGATATTCACGTTAATTGCTTAACTTCAAAAACTTGAAATTTATGCAAATTTTCTATTTTTTTGGTATGAAAAATTGAAAATGTAATCTTCGCCTGCGAGACTGCTGGGAGGTCGTTCTGCAGCAGCAGGTCACTGACCAGTGGCTCCGACGACTGTGCACCTGTGCGAGAACATTTGTGAGACACTTAGAACATTTGTGTTGATAATATGAACATTCTTTCACGTGTTAATCTGACTGTTACTTGACAGTTATTTGGTGTGACAAAATATTGGAGATTTATGTGAAAACTTTTCGACCTTATACTGTATGCCGTAACAGTCGTTGCCATTTTTTACAATGTACAGTATAAACATACAAAACGAGATATAGTAAGCTCTGCTCAATGTGCTTGTTTTTGACTTTGGGGCAACGTTTCTGCCAAGAATTGGCAAAATTGAATGACATTTGACTAAGTTATCACAAATATAAAAAATAACGTTTTTCAGACACAGTGTAAGATAAGCATTGATTACCATTTGACGCAAATTAGAGTCCACGCTGAATATGTGTGTTTTAAGCTTATGACAAATGGGGTCTAATTTGTTTTAGAAATTTTGAAGATATGGTGACTGACGGCATAAAAATTGCCGTTTGCCGTCGGTCGACGACTCGTCGCGCGAAAACTTTCGCGAATGGGTCACGCATAATTTTTGGCCTAGGCCTATAGGCTATCAGCGAAATCCACAGTCATCAGTGCTTGTTATAGTAAGCAGCCTGTCTCTGTTTATCTGCAACCGTTTCCATCCTAGACGAGTCGATAGCCGTAAAAAAGACTTCTTAAGGGCTATCCTTTTCTGACGCAGTGTTCGAGGGAAATTTCCTCACCCGGCGGCACGAACTTTGTCACATAAAACTAAGTCTTTACGACCGACCACAGTAAATATTTCGTGATCTTAGGTTGTATTGTTTTGATACAATATAACAGTGTGACTTACACAAACATACAGGTGCCTCTACGATAGCTAAGACGCGCTTAGCAAAGTTGTCCTGTGTAAAATGGTAAGCCCAAACAGCAGCTTTGAACGGAATGGGCGTTAATGAATAAGCGTTTACCAGATGGCGGTATTGGTAGGCCTAAAAACGTAGCAAAAGCTACGCCAGCAGCCTGCTGATGTCCCCCATAGAAGTATTTATAGCTCCGTGATGTCCCTCATGCAAGCCTTTCCCATGCAGGCTCTTTGATCGGCTGGGGACCTCTTTCTCTCAACGCCATAGGAGTTTCTAACTTTTGTTAGAGTTCATCCACCTCTGTTTTTGCAATTTAAGCACTGGTCGAAATATCCTCTTCACTCGTGTCTTTAAACGCACACAGACGATCATGTATTTCCTTTAGCTATGCTGTTTTTTTCTTCAGACGAAAACTCAATTACTGTTTGAAACTCAGATTTATTAGAGCACAGAACTTCAGCAAAACACAGGGTTGCATCTCCGTGGCGAAATCCGATCAAAACGATAAATTGCAATGGCAGCAGTCGCCAACTCACTTACTTACTTTCTTACTTACTTACAGTCAGTAATCTTTGTAATCAGTTTTCAAAAGACGGAGGGTCAGCCTGTATTTCTTTGGTTAAACCTGCATAAAGCATGTATGTTGTCTGTAACAACTCGCATAGACAATAACGCATATGAGACAACCGACTGTTTCAGAAACTATTGCAAATAAGCCTTGAGAACTGATGATCACTAACCAAGATTACACTTTTAGTAATATGAGGAAATTAAAGATTGATTATGAAATTAATCGATGAAATATTTTAATAATAAAAGAATTGACCGCTAAGTTGTTGATTTAAGTTTCATCGCTTAAAATCGCTGTAGAGATCCATGAAGTTGTTTGTGTTTACAAGCATTAAGATGCTCGGGAAAATGAACATTTTAGTCTGCCTATACGAGACTAATACCCCGTTTACACGATCAAGCAAACATCGAGTAGTCATCAAGCAAACATCCAGCAAATGCATTCAAAATACACGTGCACGACGTGTGCTCTAATTGCTCGATGTTTGTTCGATGATTCTTTGATCGTGTAAACGAGGTATAAATAAAAAGCACATAGGCCTACTAGTTGTGTCTCACTGCATTAAATAGCTGTTAGCTGAGTAACTGATAATCATTCTACGCAAAACACACGTTCTTGAACAATGAACACAGTTAAGTTTTTAATCAAAATTCATAATTACTCGTTATTAGACTTAAGTTTTACTGCAGATGTTTTTTTTTCAACGTGAAATCTCCGAGATGCGCGGGCCGATAGGCGCGAAATTTTGCACGGTGGTCAGTACTAGGCCCATTTTTATAATGCCGGTCCAAAATTTTGAGGAGCCCACCCCCAAAAAAATTTCAGGGGCCAAAAACATGCAAAATTTAGCCCAATTTCGGACGAGTTTGAAGTTCGGCGGCGAATATCTCCGAAATGGATGAAGATATTCAAAATCGGATAAATATTTTATTTGTCGCGATTCCTCCCGCGTTAGGAGAAACAAGTCCGGTGAAGTTTGGTCCAGTAACCTTGGAGATTTCAATGTGAAATCGTACCCATATAAAGCGCATTTTTCGGAATACCATATTTCGGCCCCCAGGGGGTGCACCGCCTCCAAATTTTTACACGCGCTAGAGAATGACCAAGTCTTACTAGTGCACTTTCCACCAGGGACGGGGGCCCCCTTACAATTTTTAAGGGGGGGGTCAAAAATTGGCTTAAAATGTAACAAACGTGCCTCTAGGTTGGGGTGTTAACGCAAGTACAACATTTGGGGGCACCGCCCCCCTCCCTTAAAATTTGGGAGGGCAAAAAACGTTCAAAAATCGGTCCGATTTACGACAACTTTCGAGTTTGAGCGCAAATGTCTCTGGAACTGATGAAGATAGCGACAAAATCTAAACGGCGTTGACGAAAACGATCTTTTGGGCGTTGAACAAAAAAATGAACTTCGGTCCATTACGAACAAAGTTAACAGCGCTCATCTTGACCTACCCTAAGTCAACAATGCACGTTCGGCGTATGCCAATGCATTTGAGTTCGGGCCACGTGACTTTGGTGCCGGGGAAATTTTACCCCCCACCCCCTAACTGCCCCCAAATCGGACTTAGGGCGCCGGGCGGACTCAGGTTGGGCTTTTCCCCAAATTTTTAGTTTTTAAAAAGTTAGCTATTAATTTTTAATCGTCACCAGCTAAATATATCATATCTAATTTCGTGTAGACAAAGTTGGAGAATAAAGCGAATTATTGTGGGAGTCGGACCGGATTTGGAAACCTTGGTGTTTGACAGCGCTCAGAAGGAGTTTTGCGAGTTCTGGGTGGATAGTGGCGCCAGTAATAATGGCAGCGGAATCTGGACACGTGCATCGAGCAGTGCGGAGTCTGCGGACTCAGTGCGTGCGTTGCCGGTGCACAGCAGGTAGGCTTTGCTCTGCTCTGGTCTGGTCCTGTACTCGTGAAGCAGCTGTTGCCATGAACCGTCACTGCTCTGCTGCTGCTGCTGATAAACGAGTTACTCGCAGAGATAGCAAGGCTTATACGAGCTAGCCGTGGACGCCTCGAGGACGGAAGATACCGAGGGAGGGAAGAATTAAAGTTTGTTGAGCTTGCTAGCGATCAGACGTCAAGTGTCAAGTGCTGGTCGTGTTTTATAGCGGCTCATTCTGATGGCACGCCGGCCGCCGCACTTCCGCTAGCAACGGCGAACGAAGCGAGTCTCATTCCTAAGGCCGCGCACAGCTCCGCTGCGGCGTCTCATTAAGCGCCGGCAAATTAAATCGCGCGCCGCGACTCCTTCCCGCGCAGTTTTTCTTCTGTCAACCCGGCGCCGCGTAACGTTCTCGAAGCATTTTGGCGGCGTCAAACAAGACGACGACGAGAGTTAGCAACCGGAAGCGAAATACCGGAAGTGGCACGACACCGCAACTATGCAGGCAACACGCAGCGTGGATACCGTCGGCGTCTATCGGTTATTTGCAGTTGCGAACTGTAATGTCGGAACTTTTAGCTGCGGGAACGAAAGGCCGTTCGTACGAGCCGGCCATTGCAGCAGTCCGGTCTATATTTAAGTGGCTGCGTGAGTGACGACAGTCTGTCTGCGGTGTGTGTATGCGCTATATTAGCGGCGAGAGGAGTCGTGAAAGTTTTATTAGTCACTCCGACGTGTCAGCGAGGTCTCGTGGCCACCGGCGGCGGTCGTCGGAGGGAAGTACGACGAGAAGCAATGAGTAGGAGGCGTGAACGTGGAGTAAGCGAGAACTGATCGATGGCGGACGAATGTCTAACGAGCGCGACGACGGAACTGCAGCACAGCGAGCCGAGTCGATCCCTTGTCGCCGTCGAAGCTGACGTCATTGCTGCTGCCGACGTCGTGACTGTCTCTGATGACGCGTCGACCTTCGCCTACGTCAACATGCCGCCAGTCAACGGCGTCCACATACCAGACGCCCAAGACATTGACGACGACACAGACAACGACGACCAACAGCTTCCGTATCCGGAATACGTCGAGAAAGCGTTCTTCTACTTTCTGCAGACGACGCCACCGCGGAACTGGTGCCTGCAGTTAATAACGTGGATATATCCTTTGCGCATGCGTCGACTGTACCCGTATGTTTGTTGTGTAATTCTCAAGCATTTTGACCATTGCATGTTGCGTCATGTTTTCACTAATTTCGATCGATTTCGTTTTCTCATGCTGAAGGTAAATTACATCACTTATACTTCTAATACGTAGGCATATCGCAAGCGCATTTTCTACAGAAAAGATGCAAATGTAATTCACTGTCGTGTACTGTACGAACTGCAGTGAATATTGCTGCTTATGACAATCACACAAACGAACGCCATACGTAGCGCGAACACTTCAGTACCGTATACTGCACGCTGTGCTATAGCGTCAAACAATTTTGCTGTTTAAACAAAACGTAGCTGCAGAGACGACGCCGTCGCCCAGGTAATTTTAACAAGAGGGTTCAAAATGTTATACAACACAGTTAAAATTTTATTAATTATTTGCAACGGACTGCGCAGCTTGCAATATTTACAATCGCGTTCTTCTGCCTCAGTTAATATACGTCAAGTAGGCCTACGTGCCTGCTCAAGCCTAATTGTTGTATATCTTGAACGTCTCTTGTCTCGTACTGCATGGTTAAAGTACTGTAATCAGTTCGCTCTTACTCATCTTCAGACATAATTTTGAAAAAAAATTGTCGTCGTTGTTATGCGCGCACTCAGTCACGTCGCCTGAGACAGGTAAGCATCGATCGACAGAAGCCAATACGTGATTAAGTTAATTTTTCCTTAAAGTCGATAACCCTAATGATATAATATAACGATATGAAACAAACAGCACAGAGATCTGAGTACTGTGGCGTGCGTAAGTGATGGACTTACAGAACACAGCTGAGTAAATGAAGTGAGTAAGAAAACGTAAGTAAAAGTAAGTAAAATGTGAATTCTTATAACGCATAACGTTAGATTAACTCCTAATGCGCGAAGTGAACATTGTCCTATGCTCGTCATCATTGCACCTCGTAATCGGATAGGTGTCTAAACTTATAGCACTGCTAGAGTGGATAATCGAGTACGCAATACGAGCTTATACCACTCCAGACAGTGCTGTGAGCCTGTGACGTTCAGATCGCATAGACTACACCGTCGTATACCACCGACTGCAGCCGAAAGTTGTCAAAACCGCACCAGTGAGGTAAGTGAAGTTATTGTTTGAGACTGCTTGTAACTATAACTAAGAGAAATTAACTCAACGATCACTTTATTATCAGCAAGCTTAACTAGACTGCACCGATTATTAAACTGAACGTTAACTGGACCGATCTGAGTTCTGTCACCTTCCTGTAACCTTCCAGAACGAAAAGTTATACAACAAGGTCAATGACGTCTACATTGTCATATATTTTATCGTGACTATTTAACTGATAATTTAAAAGTATCATGTAGGCCTAGATGTACGCGATGTGCAGTGTTTAGTTAGTCAACGTTATGGGTTTGTCTGACACACGCTCTTTCCGGCTTATGTGGAGAGTTCATAATCCAAGCCACTAATCCAGCTATTTACGTCGCGTGCGTGATGTATGATCCGAGTGTTGCATAACTCATTCATGTTGTCTTTGACAGTGACAAATAATGCGGCTCGTATCATGGCGGTTCGCTTCGCTGCATGCATGCCCGTGGATAAGTTTTGTGTTGCAATAACGTAGCCGGGACACGTCTGTTTTCGTCTCACGTAACGTATTCATTCATGTAGTCGAAGATCGAATCTGAAACGCTGGCATGTGGGTGACTAGACGTGATAGGCAGAAGCGAAAAGGTAAGATTTAAGACGGGATTTAAAGTAGTAAACAATTGTCAGTGCTGAAATAAATAAATAAATAAATAATTGTCGTAATTATCGGCAGATGTAGATTGCGACAAATTTACAGTTAGAGCGTAAATTACTAAATTAAGTTTACGGCGACGAGCTGACTACCAGTGGAGACTTGGTCTACAAACAGTCACACACTACATGTAGTTCTATTCGAAGTTTTCCAAAAACTGTCCTCTTGAGTATATAGACCGTACAGTCACATCGGCATCAAAGGACGCGTTCGTGACTTACTCTAATAGCCGCGGACCGTGACAAACTGAATTCCGTGACTAGGCCAACTGTTCCTGCGCCGATCCCAAATGTTGTTCTGGAAAGGATCGTTAAGAAAGTAAAGTTCTCTGCTGTCAGTTACGCTGAGTATTATAGTGTCGTGTCGTGTCAAGAACAACATCAGTTTGTCTAACGCACAAGCTTTCCAGTTTATGTGGAGAGTTCATAATTTAAACCACTATGAAACACATAGGACACAAAATACAAATACGTTTTATCGCAGCACTGTTTACGACAGAGCCAGGTGGAGACGTGTGGTAGCAGCCTCGATCACCATTTTCTTAATAATGAAAGAGAGAGCAAAAAGAAACAGAAAAAAGTAGTTGGTAACGTGTGTGTGCGGCAGGCGTGTTATTAATACTTTGTATTTACACAGCCATTGTATTTAAAGCACAGATCACTGCAATGCTGCGGTGCTGCAAGTGCCGTGATTCCAGAATAAATGCTTCGTCGAAGACAACGACAGAATGTGACGTGAGCCTGGAGGGATCTTAACGTTCTTTGATGTCGCGTAATCGTCACAGTCGGCGTCGAAGAACTCGATCGACCGGCCAGGCGCCGGCGTAGCTATTAACATAATAGAGCGACGTTCTGTCGACTTGTTTCATCTCCAGCATTAGCCAGCGTTGTTCATAGTTTGATCTGAAGCCGATCTGATTCTCGCGATTTTCCCTATATAAGCTCATCAACGTATACTTCTGTACGCATCTTAACGTTTTTAATTGCTCGAGTCGTGAGGGTTTTCCTCTGAAAAGTTTCTAAATAAAAGAATCGAATAATTATTTGTGGCGTAGATCGAACGAGCGATATGACGCATCATTCTGGGAAAGAAGAACGTAAGCTAGTTAGTTTAGAGTATACGTGTAGCTTTGCAGCACGTGGCAGCTTGTGCCCAAGTCGTGTGTACTGGAACTGATGCAAGCAAGGCGCTGCCGACGCTGTCCTCGGCGAGGTTGTTCGTTCATAATATTCGTTGTATCATAGGCCTATTCAGCGCCTTTTCCAACGTTGCGTCGGAGGCAATGATGATAAGACAAGAACATGCGGAGGTCATGCAGGCAGGAGACAAAGGAACTACTGGGCCACACAGACGCCCAGATGTCTGTCGTAAAGTAGACTCATGGTCCGTTAGGCCTACGTCTCAACTGCCCGCCTTCTTTCGCGGTTGCCGCGCAGCAAAAAGTGTTCTGCATATTACTCTCAAGCACTCTCGCTGTTCTTCGTGCGGATTCACTAAGCACTGCTGCGGGACGGAACTGGCTTAGATAATTGACTAAACTAACTTTTTCCGGCAAAAACGGCCGTCGAAAGTTGTTGCTTGTCGTCATCGAGCGAGAAAAAAGACGTAAAATCCTACCGGATAAAAAGCGTGTGCTGCTGCCGATGATTGCAGCCTGGTGTATAGTATATTGGCCACGTGCTCGGGCGCAGATGTCCAGTTTAGTTGGTCGTCCAAACTGCTGTCTTGCAGGTCGTCTAATTGGTCAATATATCTGTCGACGGCGGCGCACGGCAGCTGCTGGACGACGTTTCCTGACAGTTGGCTGGCTGCAGTGACCGACCGACCGCGCCGTTGTTTAATTTGTAGCAGTTCAGAGGGTCAGACGTATCGGCAAAACATGACAAGAACAACGTGACCACATGCTTCTGCCGATCTGTCACAAATATGGATAACGCGCGCGTTACTTCGCGAAACATGCGTCTGACTATATAGCTTGTCGTTGTTGTTAATTATCTCCTCCAAGGTGAACGTAGTGAACATTGAAGGAGATTAAGAGATTGGTCGTTCTGTGCGTCGTTCTGTGTACACGATGACTCATCATCATCTCCACATACAAACCCGGCAGGAACGGTGGCGCCCTCCTGTGTAAACTTCTACATTTCGCAGTAGTAATGTTTAAATCACTTCACTTGGCGGAAATATGCACTCTCACGAGCGCCTTCTAGTTACTGCTGCTACTGCTCGCCAGACATTCTTACCGCCTTCTCATATATTGTGCTTTGGTGCGAACTCCGTTATCACTGTTTGTTGTGGACTTGTCGTACAACAGGTCGAAGCAAATGGAATTTGGGCTTCGTGACATATTAAGACACGACGGATACACGGTCGGAATAAGCGCTGCGATTTTTGCAGCAACTATTCAATATTCATTACACTTGCAGTATCTATAGTCTTTACGCATTTTTTACGTAATAGGTTATATGTAGTATCTACGGTTTACAATCACCGTAAACGTAGCATAAGTTCCTCCCCGGGCCAAAAAATCCATAAACACGATATTGATCTCTGTTTCGTTAGCCCTCAGCCAGACACCAGCTCACACTGTGAGACCGCGGATACGGCGGGGTGCCTGCTTACGCCCCAACTTCGCTGGTAGGCTACTCATCAAGCCTACTCGCGCATTCACAGGATGGGATGGCCTGGCTGAGTTAACCTCGGTGGCTGGTTGCATACCGAGACGGTTTTCCCGTCTGTCGACATCACCCATCCATATACTAACCGGGCCCGGTGTCGATTAACTTTGCTGAACGGACACATCGTGTTAACCACAACACTAAGCAGAATCACTTTGGCTATACTGCATGGACGCAAGAACTAAGCATTTAGCGGTTTTTCCTCCGGAATCACCTAAACGCAATAGTTTGCACACTTTTGTATATAATCCAACTCGTTTAGCATGATTATGACTTTGGCCTCCGAGATGTGAGTTAGTAAGTAGGCCTACATAGAAACTGTGGGAGTGACTGATTTCTCTTTCGTCTATGCGTTCTCTTCTCCGTAACGGCTTCAGTAGCCGCCGTATGTCGGCGCCGACTGCTAGCAGAGTCAGTATCCCGTGGCGTGAGTGCTCTATAAAACAGTATATACGTACAATTATATGCAGTTGTTGACTTTTTCATCACCATTCTCTGCGTGCTGTCCTATCGGAATTGGTCGCGCTGCACGTGCGCTGCAGTCAGAAAGAGCCCCCTGTGTGGACTAGACTTGACGAGTTGGCAGCTGGAAAAAAAGTATAAGCTGATACGTTGCGAAATGTTATGCCGCTTGTTACGAGCCGCGCTGACTGTGGTGGAAATAAGCATCATCGCGGTAATACAAAGAAGAATATTTCGCACAAGCTGGCTCCGTTGTTCTTGAATGGCACTCAAGTCGGCCGGTTCGATATTGGTCGACACTGTGCTCAGAAGCTTTTTATTGTTACGCGCTTATGTCATAACAGTTGCTGCGTACTTTAGGTGTCTTGAGTTTGTCAACATTAAGTGTAGCGACGTGCTTGGGAAGTGTATGTGGTGGGAGGGGATTATTATCTCCGCCAAGTGTGAACGTAGTGAACATTGGAGGAGATTATGAGATTGGTCGTTCTGTTCGTCGCTGTATGTGTCCGTCGTTCCTTGTGTCTGTGTATGTCTTTGTAACGCCATATCTCCATAACGGTGCCAGATAGACGCATGGTCACAATGTAGTAGTAGTTGTTGTTGTTGTAATGTTTAAATTACTTCACTTGGCGGAGATATGCACTCTTTCGAGCGCCTTCTAGTTATTGATCATTTTAGTAAAGCAATACTATCTTCGATAGCCAGTTTGCTTTGTGTCTGTCGGAGATTCGACATCAAACGTTTTAGTCATTCACGGCCGACAGAAAATCAAAGTCCGTAGTCGAAGATATTTGATCGAATTGACGAAGCGGGAGAAACACCAGAAAAAAGAGGCTGACATATGTCAACACGGAGACGATCTGCAGCGTTTTAGCTGCCTAAATGATTTTTATTTCAATTTTTTGTTTTGGTTGTGAAGTATAACAAAACAAATAGTGGTTGGCATCAAGGCAACGTTTTACGAATTTTTGGCAAAAAGTCAATGATGACCTCGACGCCATAGTATAAAGTATAGTATAGTGCAAACATTCAGAGTTTGCCGAGAAGTTGTTCCCCCGTACTGCTGTTGCTAGCTCAAGCCACCCACGTGCTGAGCGATTTCTCAGTGTAAATCATGAGTCATATCTGAGTGCAGTTCCTGGTGCATAAAAGGTGTCCTTTCTGGCGTTACTTGCTAATCATGAAGTTATTCAGATCGTACAAGCCTGCTAAACAGCCGTATATACTATTATACTACACAGGGTGATCCAAAATGTAAGCCGCTGTATAGGCCTGGGTCATCTTACAGGTTACTCATAGTTGTATTAAATGTGCGAAACGATAGCTTGAATGTAACAGTAAAACAATAATATTAAAATCGTTCCATATTGGCAACTATTATGTCATACATTTGAAACTGCTGTATCATAAATATTATAGCGATCGCACTTCTGTAGTCCGCTGTATAGCTCTATAAAGTAATAGAGAGAGGGAGAGAGAGAGAGAGAGTTTATTTACCAAAACAACAATACAGTAAATAAACATACAATAGTAAATAACATAGGAGTGTGACCAGAAAGGTATCTACCCATCAAGAGCTGGCCACCCATTGTAACAGTCAAATTAACTATATTACATACTCAACACAATAAATGCGAACAAAACAAAAAAATAGCGCAAAAAGAAAGAAATAGAAAAAAAACAAAAAAAATAGAAAAATTTTTTTGGTGCACTCACACAAACAATAGTATGTCTGGCATTCACAATAACATGATAACACAACACGTATAAAACATAGAGCAGTAACTGTAACCTAAGTGGCCCCCTACCTAGAGTATAGTAGATGGCGCAAGTTTTCCTTAAATTCAGTTGACGAATGTGTTGACTTTAAATTACCAGGTAAATTGTTCCATAAAATACTTCCTTTATATGTAATTAATCTTTTTCCAAACTGAGACTGGAAACTTTTTAATCAACTTCTTAGTGATGGTGTTGATGTGCATCTTGTTAAGTTATTAGCTTATTGGTATGTTAACCAAGAGGTCTCTGTCCGCTGGCTTGGCACTAGATCCGAGTCA
>Ga0056128_1006531_pt1 | contig 14723 bp, 10 predicted proteins | sample WorMetLIZISLAND2_FD_71113 | JGI IMG/M metagenome (GOLD analysis project Ga0056128, IMG submission 71113) | Marine gutless worms symbiont microbial communities from Max Planck institute for Marine Microbiology, Germany - Olavius geniculatus... ...
CCACAGATTAGGCTATAGTATATTCACAGACCCAAATGAGAAATTCATAAACGTAGATGTCAGGGCTTTCGTAAAATCAGATGCCAAGGAGCCCCACTTTGGCAAATCCAGCTACAGACTGAAAAAGTTTCATGCAACAGTCAGCCTGATTCAAATGCTGCTTGTGTTAGCACACCAAATTGTTTAAGCCTAATGCTCTTTGACGTCATAAATTACAATGATGTCACTTCTACAATCTGCTCATACGAATACGCAAGGTAGGTACCTTTTACTGATACATAGACAATAAAAAAATTTGTCCATTGAGGCTCAAAACTTTTTTCATGCCCCTCATATTTGCATGAAGTCGTAATTGACTCAAATGCTCTTGTTTGCGGCAAGGAAGTTTTTTGGACAGGATAAGATTCGAATCTGACAATTTTCTGCAGCAATAGTATACCAGAGAATATTTATTGCCTAGTGCGCATGCGTAGCCGCGAGTTGAACTGAGATCAAAATTTGACCGGTTAGGTGGTCAGATGGCAGTTCAGAATTGAACGGAGATCATCGCTTGAACCCCTTTGGTGCAACGCAATTTACGGCTGAACTAGGTTCAAATTCAGATTTGACCCGGGTTCAAAGTTGAACAACGTTGGTGCAATGCGCCTTTAGAGATGTACACTGTGTTCAGAAAAAAACACCTACTCACGTTTTGTTTTATAGCTTCATGGAAAATGTTCAGATTTTCACAAAATTTTCAGGGAATGTTTAGGAGGAAACAAGCATTCCACACGTGAAAAAGTTAGACATTTTTTGCTACCAGTGACGTCAGACTGACGTCATATTTCCTTGTTTGTAAATTATAGGTTTTATCGTTGAAGACAGACATTGGTAAAATGTTAAAACACACCATTGGTCATTGTGCTGACTGAACCCAAAAATATGCTAATCCGTCACACAATTTTTCATTGTGAATTATCTTTATGGTTTATCTTTTTCGCTGAGCGTGAGATCCTCAACTTCGCTGATGCTTGCAGCTGCACTGTATGCGCACTGCGTCACTGCATGGATGACCACTTTCTCACTATCAGTCGAATGGCTTGATACTGCTGGTCTTGTCATTTTTTTATTTAAACATTTTATTCCATCAATATGCCAATATTCAATTGCTTGTGTATTTTCAAAAAAACATCATGCACAAACTTGCAGCTCCATAATTCTTGCTGACTCTCAAACATTTTATCAAAGGCGTGTCTTCAACGGTAAAACCCATAGTTTACAAACACGTAGATATGACGTCGGTATCACGTCGCCGGTAGCAAAGAATATCTGATTTTTATTGGTGGAATATTTGTTTCGTTTGAAACATTCCCTAAAAATTTGGTAAAAATCTGAACATTTTCCACGGAGATATAAAACAAAACGTGAGTGGGTGTTTTTTTCTAAACACAGTGTAGTTAGTGAACCCTTCTGAAGCCAATCTCAGGCGTCAGTTAATCCAATTTCTTTTTCTTGTTTTTCTGGTAATAAATGAAATATTGTGTTATAGTTAAGTTATTAAAACTTTTAAACTTATCAGTTTGCATTTTTTGGTTATTTATTTTACTTGGACTGGAGAGTATTTAGCAGTGCTCATTTTGACAACTTAAAACCTGCAAGAAGCTCAGAACCCATCAAGTTGATCTTTTCTGAAAGTTCAGTTGCATTTAGTTCAGTAACACCATTTTGTTCACGCAAGTCTTAAGAAGTTCTTACGGAACTTCTTAACTGGACGCTTAGCCAGCTAAAGACTGCCATGTAAATGGTAGTCTTAGCTGGCCCCTCCCAGCTACAGTTCTCATCCTTGATGTGTCCATATCACATTAGTGGACCCCAGATGTTGACAGGTTGTAAATGCCGTAACTGGATTTTACTCAAAACCCAATAGAAGCAGCAGGTTTGGCACGTTTTTGGGCCGACCGCTGAGCTGTAAGCTTAAAGGTCGACTTTTTGTCGTGGTTGTCGTCTGTTGGTTTGTCTGTCTGTGGCTAAACGGTGTAAGATAGAGCCTAGGTTGCTATTGATCACTAATAGGAAGTCGCATACTGGCTTTCAAATGGCATATAAATAGATGACCTTGGATGATCTTGACGTAAAACTTAATCCAGCCAATGATGTAGAGCGCTGTGATCCAGCCCGTTCCATTAACAGCCATGCATCTCTATCTGCCTATCATTTTCTCCCTGCTTAACTTAGGGTAACCTCTGTGGTATCTATTCACCCATGGACTAAGCCGACTACAAATTTTGCCTTAAGGCATGTACAAAGTAACGGAAATGAACTTCGCTGAAGTCTGTCATTGCAGTTCAGTTCAGTTTATTCCTGTCGCTTTGCACCAGGGATCTGCACGAGACCTTTTTAGCAGAGACGAGATGGGGCTTGAGACGGACAGTTCGGAGACTGAGACGAGACGTTAGTAAGTCTGAGATGGTCTCAATATCGAGACCACATCTCTGCTTTGCACACACCTTGAACGATTGTCTTTAGTGAAATGGTGTATGTGGACCGACCGAGTAGCGCTGTAGTGATGTGTAGTTGTGGAAATGTTGCAGAAGTCGTCTGGAAGCGATGATCAGCAGAGATATCGCGGAGGAGGCAGTGGCATCGTAGCACAGTCGCAGCAGCAGCAACATCGGCTCTCACTGCTTGGCTCCTTCCACACTACAGAGGCGTATGAGCTCTTTTCTCTTGTGATATTTTATAACAACTACTTGGTAAAAATTAGAACAAGAAATTTGAGCTAATGCTCACGAGATGCGCGAAACCTGTAGCAGTTACTGGACAACAACGGTAAAATAACGACTTTTACGGGGGTACTGCTCTTTGATGCCCTCGTGCGCAAGTTTCCTTGAACCTAGAAAATCGAGACTTTGACTGTCAAAATCTACGTTTAATGCTGAAAATTTCATACGCAGCTTGTCCATTTCTATCTCAAGTGGTTTCGGCGCAGTTCGCTCTTGAAATGTGTCTCGCAGCCGAAATCAACAAAAAAATCCATAAAGACCCTTATTTTGGCGTTGAAGTTCATTCAAGGTCATTGAATTCGGCGAAAATCGAGAGCCAGTGTACGACTTTCTATTAGTAATTAATAGTAACTTAGGCCCTGTCTCGTACCGTTACTGAGGTACTCAGCTTATTGGGCAAAAGTTGCAAATTTTACCCACCCTCTCTCATTTAGCGCCCTTGTTTGTTGTGACCCCCTTCGAATTTATGGAAAAGCTTTACAGTTTCTGAAACTAGAGTCTTCCAGGCAGCCGATGGTGAAGATTTGGTGATCCTAGCTTGCACCATTTTTGACAGATCCACCCGTGTGACGGATGGACGTACCGACGGACAGAATTGCGATGGCTAAGACGCGCTGAAAGCAGTAGCTGCTTTCGTGCGTAATAATTGTAATATATAACTTTACAGAAGTAAAGGTTTGTTGGTCATTGATTTCAGTTAGAAGGTAACAGTGGTAATGCGAAAGAAAATGTATTGTTTTGTTTAACAAGTGTTTCACTTACAGTTCATAGGCTCAGATGCAACGTGACACAGAACTTTCTTAAGTGTTTCTATTTTTTTAATCAATTCTTGTAGATTGACTAAAGTGTTGACTATTTCCGGAAAAAACAGATGATTGAGATGATTTCATATGCTTCACATAATGTCACTGTATTTGTTTTATAATACTATACTTGCAGTTGCAAATGATGCTGCCATGTGGCAAATTGAAACTAGGAGTTGCATTGAGTGGTCTCTTTCCACCTTTTCCAAATTACTTTGGACTTGTTATTTATAACTAATGCCCACAGTTTTCCACTGAAAATTTTGCCACATTCCGTGGACCAGTTCGCAAAATTGCGCAGCTCACCGCGGCAAAATTGTCCAAATTCCACCTCTTTCCGCGGCCTTCCATTTGTGCGTAAACTAAGCTTTATTCTGTTAAAAAAACTTCAATTTTTGGATGCTGGCATGGCGCTCAGTTATGCTAGCAACATACAAAGAAAATTATTGATTGTTTTTCTTTTTAAACTTCTTTTTAAAAGTGCAATTTGTCAATTAGTCACATTGTGTTTATTTACGATTGTGCCGAATATGATGGTAATTATTAGTAGGGACGCAGTTTTAGGTACTACAGTTTGATTTTTCTTCGTGATATAGTTAGTCTAATTACGTTATCAAGCCGACGATCGTACTAATCATCAGGCATTTCTTAACTTGCAAAATTCCGCGAAATTCTGCGGCAATATCAAAATTTCGCGGAAAAGGGCAAATTCCGCAGCTCTGCTCGAAATTTCGCGGTTTACGGAAAACTGTGGGCCTTATTTATGACCATGTTAAACCCCTTGGTACTTGACGTTAGGGTGCCGCTGTTTGGGCGCGGACCGTTTGGGCGCCGGGACTACTGGGTGCTATGACGTTTGGGTGCCGGACTTTTGGGCGCCATGCTTTGTGACTGGCACGCTACTAAAATTAATTTGCATATCATCGTTAGAGTTAAAATCGAAATCGTAAGTAAGTTGACAAATACGATTTTATTGGCTCTGTAATAATAACTTCTGCTGTGCTTAGTAATCAGTTTTTGTTGTCATCCATTGTCGTTCGTCGTTACGTGACATAATACGCTGGCGCTGTGAGTTGTTGTCACGCTTCTCGTCGTTCGTTACTTCTTCATAGACATCTCACTTTGTTGTCATCGCGTGTTTTCATCGTTTGTCATAGTGCGTCTTCATCATAAGTCATTGTCCCGCGTCATCGACGTGTGTCATCGTCGTCATACATTTTCATCACATGACATCATCGTGTGTCATCTTTGAGCGTCATTGTCACCCTTCTCGTCATCGTCGTCGCTCTTCATCGTGGTTTGTTGCACGTCATCATCGTTTTACGTCGTCGTCGTATGTCATTGTGCGTTGTCATCGTCAAGTGACAAAGCAGACCATTGTTTTCTGAGTAAACGCTCAGGTGAATGTTGCGTAATCTGAAACATTTTGCGTGTGAATTACGCATAATACGCTGGCCAATATCATGCGTAATTTTCGAACCCTGTTCACGGCGGGATGACGGCTTGGTGCCCAGACGTTCGGCGCCAAAACGGCAGTGCTCAATTTTCCCCGTGCCCAATAGTCCCGGCACCCAAACAGTGAGCACCCAAATGGTGGCGCCCAAATGTCCTGCTTCGTATGATGATTGATGATGATGATGAATGATGGTGATAACGATGTGTTGGAATGTTGGAATCAGGTTGAATCGTGATGCGTTGAGGGCAGCAGCTTATGCCACTTCGTCATCGTCCTCCTCTCTTCACGCCAGCTCTGGTCATCCAGTGCCACCACTCCAGCTACCGATGTATCGCTCCCAGCCTCAGACTGCACTGGACCCCACTGCACCAGTCACTGGGCTGCTCGGAGGTCAGCAGCCGACGTCGAACCTGTCCGGCCCAGCTGTGTATGGTGTACCGGTGCAGATGGCGTACAAGCGGCCAGCTATGCTGTCCAGCGAGTACAGTCAGACGTCTGGCAGAAGGGTTTTGTTTGAGCCACTCAAGATTGACACCGAACTTAAGAAGGTACTGACTGAGCAGTATTTTCGACTTTGCTGCCAGTTTTTTGGTGTAATGGTTGTTTCAGTTTGCATTTTTTTGTTACACGCAGTACACGGTTAATGATAGAATGTATTTGGCTCTTCACCTGAACTCATCTCCGAGCTACGGAGCGTCACCTGTTATATTGGATGACTCAGTGTTAACTGTCACTTGACACAAGTGAAAACACCCAGTCTTACGACCGGCATTTGAAAAGTTTTGCAAGTCGATATGATATATTGAAAAACTGTTCAAAATCTATATATACCAATAAAACACATATTTCTTCCAAACTCATGTGAGCTTAATGCCGATGTGACGTCATTGTAACTTATGATGACTAAGTTAAGCTGGTGGGTCGGCCATTTGCTGAGATGCTTTGCCAGACACTGACAGTTATTTATCCAACTAGGCAGTACTTGATAGTAACCTAAGCAGGAGGCAAACCCACTGCCACCTGATTGGCAGTGAGTCCAGCACGCAGTCATTAAGCCATTTTTTGTTATGCCATGAGTCAAGCTGTGTTTGTCATGGTGAGTAAATTGTTTGCTTTTGCTGCATTTTGTCTCCACTAGTAACTTTTAGTGATTACTAGAGCTGTCAAATTAATGCATTAATTAACGCATTATTGTGTTAATTAATTAATGAGCGGTAAAAAAAATTAACGCGCATTAAAATAATTAACGCACATGCGTAAATTTATGTTAATTTACTAAATTCTGTGAAGCAAAGGTTCCAATATTCCGTTAAATTGCGGTTATTTGACGGTCAAATGAATTCAAGCAACTGAACTGTAGTTGCCGTTCTATCACTACTGTAAATAAATAATTATTTTGACGACAGGCTAATAGATTTTTATGCTAGCTATGACGGCATTATTGTTGATTATACATTTAAAATGTGTTTTTAATTTTCTGTATTCTACAGGCGGGGCCCCTCAAACATTGCGGGACCCGGGGTAACATACCCTCCTGCTCTGTCTCTCTTGATGGGCCTGTGTGCATTAATAACGTGTTAATTAATGCATTAAAAAATTATCGCAGTGCATTAATGCATTTTAAAAATTAACGTTTTGATAGGACTAGTGATTACCTTATGGTGACATTCTCGTTTGCCATTTACCATCATTGTGTCAAGTCACTTAAATATGTTGGCCAGCAGGATAGCATCACTGGTCTTGGTGGAGATTTGTATTGTCAAAGGCCTTTTAGTTATGTATTTTTTCCCGGTTGATGTTCTGCAGATTTTGTAATAAATTTAGTGAAATCCATTGCTGCATTGATGGCTAAGTGCATTGTCTGTGCATTTTAGGAGACATGTGGGGCATACAATCCACAGGTAGAAGCAATTTCTCCGACGCTACCCAACGATGAAGCCCGTGATGTGATAAAGCAATCAAAGGATGAGCTGCTGCAGAGCATCAACCGCGCTGATCGCGAGATTGGAATTGTGGAACAGAACTTGAAGAAGCTGCAAGCAAAACAGGTAAAGAATATGATGATCATATAGTAACGCGTAAGAACACTGTAGTGTTAGTGTCTTTTTATAAACCCAGGTTGAGATAGCGACTAACAGTTAATAACAATGAGTAAGTAATACTCATTTCACAAGTAGCCACACAATTTCATGGTTGTAGTTCGATGAATTTGTGTCGCTTGTTATGCATTTTTCTTCATAGACTTAATTCGGGTTTTGCACATGTAATCATCTTCTGTCTGTTTGTTTCATATAGGCTACTGATTTGAAAAGCAAAGGCATGGAATTTATCATATTTGGTGTGAATGCTATCATTGTGCTTAATTTTCAGCTTAGAGGGTCAAAGGTCAGGTTTAAGGTTTTGCAGCTGTGGGTGGATATCCAGATTATCCACGCAATATGTCTGCACTGGGCTGATGAGACAAAACAACAGAATTAGAAAACATAAGTTTTTAGTTCTGTGAGAGGAGTGTAAAGCTATCTCCGAGCTTGAGAAATTTCTGGAGGCTGTACAATGCTTGCATTCGCTCAACCCACATTTTTTCTCTGGACGAAAAGCTATGGCAGCTATGTGCATCAAATTTTGGCCATTTGTAGGGGACATCGAGGGCTGGTCAGGGGCAGAATTTTGGGCAAAAATATCGAAGGGATTTTCAGGGGGCGTGAGGGAAAAATTTTCTTTGGCCCCTCATATCTCCCCTTTGATTAAACGGGGGACGAGGCGAATGTTAAGTGATTTCCCCAATTTCGGGAGGTTGCTTACGCCATGATGCTTGTGGCAAAACTTATGGGGTGGATCAATCCGTTTCGTTTACCAAGTTGTTGGGCAATAACGTTCATTTGTCATGGGAGGGTAAGCATTTCTAAATATTCGCCTATTTCTCTGAAATCGCACCTCAAAGTTGACCCAAATTTTTCGACATTTTTCAACAATTATTGAAAAAATTCTCCCAGAAAATCCGCAGGCAACCCGAAATTTTTTGGTACCTGTCACGATAGACTGGGTATCCCTGAATGTAAAGTGCGACTCATTTGAGGAATGTGCATTGGGGGTTTCGGGTCGCAGGCCCCTAAATGTGGTGCGAAAATCGTCAATTTTTCACACCATGTTCGCTGTTGCCACAAGCCCATCCATCGTGTGCAGGGAAAAATATTTTTGCACATGTTCGTTAGAGCTGGTCGTCCCCTGCAGTAGGTGAAAAAATAATTCGGATATCTTCTAAGACGGCGGGCCAGGAGCTCCCAAAGAAGGTCTCTTTTGGCTTTTTCAGCTTTTCAGCGCCGCCTGCTGACTTTATTATAAGAAATATTGCCTTTCTGTCACCAGCATACGATGGAGTGGGTCATGGCCGTCAAACTTTATATTGAACACTTTTTTGTGAAGGGCACCGTTTGGAAGCTAGATCCCCCGAAAGTGTGATTTTTGCGTATATCCCATTGCGAGTTTCAACTGTTCATGAGCACCAGTGATCTCTGTTGAATATTTAGCGCTACGGTATGAGTGCCAAACGATAGCAGGGACTAAGCTTGTCAATATATATATATTGAGCACTTTGTCGCTAGCGTGTACGGTTTAGGCGCTAGAGCGCAAAAATCGATTTTTTGCAACCAATAATTGTGAAAATAAACTGTTCAACGCTCGGGCTGGTGTCCTCTGGCGCCCTCTGGCGAATTAGGGTTCCGGCCTTGCTAACAAACGATAGTTTGGGCCATGGCGAACAATGTTTGTCTCAGACACTTTTCTGCTAGGGTCACCGTTTAGAGACTAGATCCCAAAACTGTCTTTTTTGGCCGATTTTTCCCAAAAATATTCAAAGTCCATTCGGCCAGCCATTGCATTATGTTAGAATTCTGCTGTCAAGTCAAACTTGTCTTTGTCGATCGACTCATCCGTTTCGGTACAGCCGTATACCCAGCCAGTTGTGATACATTATTAGCAACACTTGAACCTGTGGGTGTGATGCATTTCTGGCTAGTGTGACATTATGATACTATCTCTTGATCCCTAAAGTGTGACGTCTTGGTACCTATTCGACTCCGATCATGCCGAGTGTTGTCTTGTCTTGTTTCTAGTCTTTTGAAAATGAAGCTGTGGAACTTGCAGATGACATTCGATAGTCATTTGTTGCCCATACTAGCAGGTAGTTAGAGCTGTGGTGCTTCACACAGACATACAACTGCCACAGTCAGCCACACTGGTTTTTACCTTCTAGTGCATAGTAAATTGTCTGTTCGGCTTAGGATAGGTGGTTGAGTTGGCTAAGTTGCACATCCAATTTAATTAGCAACTTGCTCAAGGTTGCTTGCAGAGATTAACAGAGTGAGAATTGAATTGTAAACTGAAAGTTCTGAGTCTCTATACTCTGACACTAAATTCCTTACACCTGCAGCAGTTAGTCAGACAGTGCTCACTGCTCACGTACCCACTAAAATCAGAAAAACGTATGTCCATTGCTGACCTATTATGTGCCACCTGTAGCTATGCAGTCTTAACCCTGGTCTTTAATTTTTTTAAAATTGACATTTGGCAAACCTGTTTTTGGGAACATCGGCATTAGTTTTGGTTTTTTTGTGTGGTTTTTGTTTTCATACTACGATTTCATTTCCAACAGACATACTGACTAATGGGCAAGACCCATGTTACAGCATATTAGGTCGGCCACATAAAAGTGTTTGGGTTTAAGTTTTTCACTGAGCTTACATCCGTGTGTTCCATTACGTCAGCATCAGCTGGAGAAGGACGTGAAGAAATCTCCTGAGGAGCGGAGCAGCACTCCGGATCAGCTGGTGGATTTGCGGCATCAGAGCATAGCGCAGATCATCTATACAGACAACAGGGTGAGTCCATGCATGTGCATACGTTGCATACATGACACTGTCACCTACACGCTTACATTGCATATGCATACACAAGATTTTTAACGTGCAACAAACATATGGACAAAGCCTAACTTAATTTTTTTTTACTATAGTTGCTGCATGCTGTACAGAAGGTCTGGTCATTCGTATCTCAGCAGAACTGTGGCTTAGCACACACAAAACACTAGTGAAGAGCACTTAGGATTCACAAGGTAATGTAGAGGCACATTTAAGGTGTGGGATTCCAGGGTAGCCACAAACTTGCAGAATCTGGAATACTCAGGGAATTCTCTGAATCTCTAAAACTCAGGGAATTATCAGGGAATTTTATGCAGCTTCAGCGGGAAAATGAAAACAAACAAAATAGTGTCACCAGCTGCAGTTTCTGGGGTGCAAAAATGCATTAGAATATGTTTGCAGCAAGGGACCTCACTGGGTAGCTTTCCCAGATTACCATTATTACAATTAATTTTTGCTGTAGTAGCCTATGGTTCTGGAAAACCCTGGAAAACTTGGGAATTTTTTCTCCTACTATTTGGCCACCCAGGATTTTAATGCTAGTTTTATTGCAATTTTTACATAAATGGTGCCTGTGGAAGAATTTTGTAAATCCATTGAGTATTGTCAAAGTTAATGATATGGGGCTACGTTCTGATGGAGTCGCCTTTTTGTGGTGGAACCAACAGCCAGCCGGTTCTCCTGACATCGAAAGAACGTCAGTAAGCTTCATCATTTCATCTCATCTACATGACGTCAATCCGTTCGCACAATTCCAGCAAATGACTTTGTACCCCCTTCCTCACTCATCTCGTGTCATCTGCATTATCGTCAAGCACCATCAATTTTACCATTCGCACTATTCTTGCTCAGTTACGTTCAGGTCACTGCCAGCTTCTGAATTCCTACAAGGCCCGCATCACTGCAGGCGTGACAGATGTCTGTCCGGACTGTGGAGTGGCACCTCACTCCGTTGAACATTTGTTCTGGTGCCCTGTCTGCCTGATACGACTGACAGCTCAAGATCTATCGGATGACCCAGACGCAGTGGCTGATTTTCTCAAGCTCAACGACAACTGACGAAAGAGAGGAGCTGTGGGCTACAACAACAACAACATATGCGATACGTGTACTACTTTTTGGAATGCAGTGTACAACTTGTGATGTTTCTGACGTTGTGTATTTGTATACTGTAGCGTAAGGCCGAAGATTCCTGTGCTCCACTGAATAAACTTGGAAAGCCAACAACACTGGTGAGTGAGTAGTTAACAGTCTGGCATTGGAGTTTTATTTTCAACTTAAAGGTCCATGGCCACAGTCAAAGTCACTCGCGCAATTTCCGTAGATTTAAATTAGACATTTAACCTTGCGTATATAATATGTCGATTTGAGCTTCATAAATATATGAAATTAATGTGTGATTTCAAACGAAATGCGGCATTACGTTACGTTATGCGAATTATTCTAATCTATCAGTGCCTGCGGTGACGTTATGACCCTAGCCCATATAGATCATGAATATTAATGGCCTAGTCAACGACGTCATCATTCTATGCTAGGCCATTAATATTCATGGCGTCTATAGGCTAAACTCATGACGTCACCGCAGGTCATCATGGCGGCGCGTTTTCTACGTCGTTTTCGTACATTGTCGACTTCACAGGTAAATTTTTCAGTGTTGACAAAACGCTGGGCGCCAATATTACTGTCAAAGTTATCAGAAAATTCTGCACTTTCAGAAAAATGGATAAAATGTACATGTTAATTTTGGTGTCCACGGACCTTTAAGTCTGTGTACTTTGCTCAGGGTTCAGACACTTGGGCACATGCATTAAAACACATTTGGTTTTGTTTGGCATTCTTATACTCACTAACAAGACCACCAAAAACCCACCCTGAACTTAGTCAAAAAATTTTGTAGTTTCTTGTTCCAGTTTTATTTTGTGAAAAGATGTCAGGATGTAACATCTGTGTTCTTTTCTTTAAAAAATATCCATCACAGTCTTATAAAGCGTACGTTGATGACAAAATTTATCTGGCTTGTTAGAGAAATTGTTGATAGCATTGCTAAAAAGCTCTGCATTGTGTACCACAAGGTTGTAAAGGTAAATGGCGACCAAAGAACAGCTGGAAGATAGATCTGTGGACATCCAGTTTCAAGTAGAGCTGGAAGAAGATGGAGGAAAGTAAAATGTATACACAAAATTCATAATGTGTAGAATATGTCCATCAGATTGGCATAACCAGAGGCTCGGTGACCAAGTTGGAGTAATAAATTGTTCGTGAACTCAAGATTCATTTCTTTGTGCTGTAATGGAAAGATTCTGTCCATGATTCATTTGTTAAACTGTTCTGAAATTGGTTGCTGCAACATTATGGTGTGATTTGATGCTTGTCTTGCAGCCGCTTTACCATCAACCGTGGGATGCAGCATCTTGCCAGGATACCATTAAAAAGTCAGTTTGATATAACCAGATGTTTTGTTTGTAGCATGATGGATGATGGGGAAAGTGGTTTGGCTTATTTTAATGAGCATATATTCGACTAGTGCATTGAAACAGTTGCATTGTTAGTTGAGGAAATTAATCAGACAGGAAGTTGCAGTCTTTGAATAGACAGATGCAAATTTCTGACTGGAGATTATGGGTACTCAAAATTTTAATCTTGCTACTAAATTCTACTGAAATGCGGGAGTATAGCCCAAATTTTTTAGGTTCAGAAGAATTTTTTTTCTGACAAGAGGAAAATTTTCTGATTGACTAAAACTTAGGCAGGCAATTGTCCACATACTTTCCCCATCTTTTCCATAATGCCTTTGACAGGAATTGCATATGACCTCTATAAGATATTCCAGAATGATTTCCAAAAATTTGCTTTTGTGACTTAGTGTGACCTAACATATGAGAGTCGTTCTATGAATAAGTTTACAGTCATTAGTATTACAGTTTTCATTAATTCTTAAAATATATGTTTTGTAAGGAATTTAATTCTTAACATGCTTGGAATTTTTTAACGGTATTTGTTAAGAGAGCACAGTCTATTTGTTTATTATTTTCTCTACTATTAATCTATCATAAGTCACAAGTGGCAAGCAGCATAGGAGTGAGAAAAAGCGAATAAACGTAAAAAGTTAATGTCATCTTTTTAAACATTTAACATTAATGTCATTAGTATGCCCGGAAGTGATAGCTTTCACAGCGGACTTATGTTTTACTGCAAATGTTTTTAAAAAATTATTTACTTATTCCAACGCGAAATCTCCGAGATGTGTTGGCTGATCGGCGTGAAATTTTGCACAATGATCAGTAGTGGGTTGTATTTTATAATGCCTGTCCAAAATTTTGGGGGCCCTTTTCCAAAAAAATTTTTGGGGGCCAAAAACATGCAAAATTTTGCTCAATTTCGGACGACTTAAAAGTTTGACGGCAAATATCTTTGGAAAGTATAAAGATATTCAAAATCAGAGAAGTACATTTTCTACAGCAATACTTTCCATGTTAGTGAAAAAAATTGGTGAACTTTGGTTTACTAACCACCGAGATTTAGTTGTGACATCATACCCACCCAAATCGACTTTTGGGAGATAATATTTCGGCCTCCAGAGGGTGCTGTGCCCCCAAATTTTTACACACGCTAGAGAATGACTAAGTCTTGTTAGTGCACCTCTCACTGGTAACTGTGGTCCTTTTTGCAATTTTTTTAAAGGGGGTCAAGAATAGGCATAAAATTTGACATATCTGTGCCTGTAACTTTTGGGATAAAGGGAGTACCCCTATGAAAGTTTGCCACATTACAGGCCATAAAGTGGGCATGAACACTTAGGTACAAATTTATGGGGGGTCCTGCACCTTAGAAAATAGGGAAGGCCTAAAAGTCTAAAATTGGGCCCAATATAGGACAACTTTTGACTTTGACTGCAAATATCTTAGGAACAGATCGAGATATCAAAAATCAGAAACGAACTTCGACAACGGTCCCCGCTGGGTTCAGCCAAAATTCGTGAACTTTGGTCTACAAACAAAAACGTTACAAGTGTGGATGTTGACCTACCCTAAGTCGACAATGTGCGTTCTGCATATGCTAATGAGTTAGAGTTCGGGCCACGTGACTTTGCTACGGGGGGAATTTCACCCCCAAATTCCCCTCAATCGGACTTACAGCGCCAGGCGGACTCACGTTGGGCTTTTCCCCAAGTTTCTAGTATTTTTTACGATATTATTCGAGTTTGTTCACACCTTTGTCCCATCTGCAAAAAGCCTCAGAATGCTCCATGCAAAGAATGATGCTGGCTGCTTTTGACAGAATTATTCAACATTGACTATACTTTTCATCATGCGCTTTAGCTTAAATTTCTTGTTAAACTTTGTGAATGAAATTGAAGTATAATCACTTTGCAGCACTCTTACATTATCTTACTTTTGTTGTTTTTTGTGGATTTTGTAATTGTTTTTGGCATTTCTAGTGGTTGATTTTGTTATGTATGCACTGGCACAGGTTTGAAGGTTTCAAGAAGCATCTTGTTGCGTTGCTGAAGAAACGTCAGCAAGCCACGCAGATACGAGTCAGTACACATTTGTGTTGAATGTCGCATGTAGTTTATGTTTTAAAATGTCAGCTATTTGATTCACGATTCACCGTAACATTTTGAAGGCCTGCCCACTGTTTCCATATGTTTCCGTGTGCAGTGTACAGGGTGGCCCAAAAAAACGAGGCCACTCTGTTATATAGCTTCTAACTTCAGAAATACTGCTTAGATCTACACGATTTTTTGCAGAAATCAAGGTCGTTTCATTCTTAACACGAAAAC
>Ga0056128_1006532_pt1 | contig 14722 bp, 9 predicted proteins | sample WorMetLIZISLAND2_FD_71113 | JGI IMG/M metagenome (GOLD analysis project Ga0056128, IMG submission 71113) | Marine gutless worms symbiont microbial communities from Max Planck institute for Marine Microbiology, Germany - Olavius geniculatus... ...
CCCAAAAATCATGTTTTTGGGGAGTTTTGACCCCCAAACATTATTTTTTATCATCGAGACCCCCAAAAGGCCCTACCTTACGCGAAAACACGCGTTTTGAGCCATAAACGGTCGTGATCGGTCTTCTGGTGTGACTTGTAGGCGTGAGCAAGAATACAAAAAAAGGATAGTACACAAAAAGTAACGGAAAATGCCCTCCGTACGCAGACCCCCTTCCTGTCGTCCCACATCAACCAAATTTTGCATGTGGGGTCGTATCCCGGATATCTTTCTTGGTTTCGAGTTACATTAAGATCGGTTGAAAAATGTGGGAGCTGTGGGGGGTCGAAATTTCGGCCTTCCCATTGACGTGGCACATCGCTTATACAACTGCTTGTTGCTACCACACAAGCCGTGATAATACATGCTTCCGAGCATGACGCAAAATTTCGCGGCGATCGGCCGAAAGACCTCGGAGATTTCGCGTTGAAAAAAAAGAATGCAGTAAAACATAAGGTTTTCCGGTAACTACCGTTCCGGGCGGCCTAAAAAGAAACATATATTGAGGTTTTTCTTGAAACAGTCAGCTGAGTCGATCGCACGAGTTCAGTTGAATTGGATCGGTCGCTATAAACACGCGGGCAACTCAACTTAACTCAGAATGTTCAGAACTGACTGAAAAATGGCTGGACCACTCACGCCTATAGCTGTTCCTGCGTACGCCGACACACGGCACCGTTATGTTACTGCCAGCATAAGCCTCTGCCGTTCTTTGGCAGCAAATAATTATTGCTGTAAAAGATCGTTCTGACCTAGTACGCAGAACGACTCTTTCAAGCTATATCCATCGTTAGTAAAGAATGCAACGTTTGTAGCGTTCTCTGTGTACTGGTATACATGCGTGCTTAGTTTTTAGGCGCGACAGCAGAAGCTTCGCGGGTCTTAGCTATGGCCTGGGCGTCTGTCTGCCCGTCTGTTTGTCATACTGCTGTATTGTATCAAAAAGATGCAAGCTATAAGATCATGAAATTTTTACTGTGGGCTGCCCCTAAGACTTTAGTTTTTTGTGACGAAATTTGGTGTCGCTTGTTAAATGGGTTCCTTTCGAACGAGGGAGTCAAATAGAGGTACCGCCTAAAGAGAAGTTATTTTTCCGCTATTGGCTCGTATACTGTGAAAACGGTTGCAGATAGGTACGGACATGTTGCTTATCATAACAAGCACTCGTCACCGGCTTTTTAGTTTTATCAATATCGATACCTTTGAACGACCTTGAACCCCCAAAAGATGGGTTTTGGCAAATTTTTCACTATTTTTGGCAGCAACGCACATTTTCAGAGTGAATTGTAACGAAATTGCTGAAGATAGACCAAAAAACCTGCGCATGAAATTTTTAGCATTAAACGTAAATTTTAATAGTCTAAGTCCCAACCCTCTAGGTTCAAGGAGGCCTGTGAACGCGAGTGTCAAAGAGGGGTACCAATTGTTTATTTTACCGATATTTTAACGTAAAAATAGTTGCAGATAGGCATAGACATGCTGCTTATCATAACAAGAACTGGTGACGAGCTTTTTAGCGGTATTAACATCGATGACCTTGAATGACCTTAAACCCCCAAAATAGGGTGTTTTAGTATTTTTGCGATTTTTGGCTGCGGTGCACACTTCAAGAGTGAAATGCGACGAAATAGCTGGAAACAGATCAAGATAATGTGCGAACAGGAACTGCTAAAGCTGTCGCGCGTCTCATGAGCTTTGCTCAAATTACTTGTTTTAGTTGACTCGAGATTTTTACGTGTATTGTAATTAGGGTATAGTTAAAGGCTAATCGTCCATATTTACTCTTTAGTCTAGTAGGCCCATAGGTCACCTGACTGACAGACAGTAGCGTAGGTTAAGAAAATGGCAGAATAGCATTATTAAGCGAGTTATTGAGCTGAGTTTAGCAAAACGCGCCGTTAATACGCAATACGTTTAAAAAGTCACAAAACGACTTCTATTAATTTTAAGAGTATGATCGTAGCCCATGTAGCAAATAATTAGATTTTGTTGGCGATCTGTATTAGGATTGCGATTGCGGTAAACTGCAGTACCCCTTGATGGGGTTAACTTTTTGATGGCTTTCTAGCCTGATGTTATTTTGTTAGTTGATGAATGTTAATATTGTTACAAAGCGGTTGTGTTGTGTTGCAATGTAATAATGTAAATCCTGCAGTATACGATGCCTCCTGCAGTAGGCCTATTGTCCGCCGGAGGGACCGACAGAATTATGCTGCCGATGTTCCACTCGCCGGTAGGCCTAATGCTGCGGTTTTATGTAAAACACAAGAGAAATCTTTTTAAACATTTTTTGCAGAAATGTTTCATGTTTTTTTCACGTAACAACCACTCTGATATTTTCGTGTCATGCTCAATGTTAAAATGTTTTGAAACATTTTTTGCAAACGTTGTAACATGTTTTGAAAATGTTTTGAGTGTAGTTAGCCCACCTGTAAAATAAAATACAAAACGCTTGCAAAACATTTTAAAAATGTTTTTTGTTCTGCGTGTAATCGCGGCGCAACGATCCAGCCCAAATCCCCATAGGATATAAGCGCTCCCAAACAGACAAGTTTATAACTTATATATGTCTGTCCGTTCGTCGACGTAATAACGTTATTGCTGTACGATAATAGTGCACATTAGGTCTATTGCCTGCATTATCACGCGGCAGTCCTCTAGGTTGCATAACGCATATTGCCTGTCTGTCCATCCGTTTGTCTGGCTGACTATTCCGTGGGGTTTCTAACTCAAAAACAAAAAAAAATACACGTAAACGTTTCACTGAGTAAGCAGCTAGGAGTAGCCGGTATGAAAATCTAATTTTCAGTTTAAAAAGTGAAAAGTCAACGTCACCGGGCGTAAAAAAATCAAAATTCCCAGCCATCGAGTATGTGGCGCATGCAGGTGGCAATTACGAGCCTGAGGCTCATGCGCCGGCTGCAAATTAGGCCTAAAAATAGTTAGACCTGGGGCGCCTGAGTCTCGCCGCTTGGTCACTGTCAACGCTTGAGACGCGCTGCAACTCGACGGACGGCCGCATATCATGTTGACACTCGGCGTCGACTTTTTTCTCATTTACGCTAGGTGTTTTAATCATAGCAGCCAGTTGATTCAAGTTACGTGATGTGCGCAGTATTTATTGACGGGGCGTATTAAGCATGAGGCGGACGGGGCTGCAGCTCAGATAAGCCCAACAGAATAAGTAACTTTATAAGTTTTTAATTTATTGTCTGTCCAGTGCAATGCTATACATTGCATTGGACAGAGTATAAAATCACCTTTGTGTCCCTCCGTCCGTCATTTCTTAAGCTATAGGAACTCGACCCCCGAGAGTCGAATGGTCACGTGAACGATGACGTCACGTGACCCTAAAAGGTCGAACTCGTGACCGCATTATCTTTGAGGCGCCATATCTCCGTAACGGTGCAAGATAGACGCATGGTGACAATGGATCTTTTATAGTAAAGCGCTAGTGACGAATCGAATGGTCTCGTGACTGACCATGTCTGTTGTTTAGTTAACATAATAGAGAAGTATAAAAGGATCTTTGCTGCTGTACAATTTCAAACTAAACTGTTTGATTTTTTACCGGTCTAAACGGCTCACTGATTATATTTATACGGACATATACTGTAAACTATCGAAATGCATTGGACAGACTCTGTGTTCGTATGAACATTATTTTGTTCAAACAGGCTTTTCAGTAATTATTATTTTTACTTCTAATAATTCAAACACTTATAAATTTATTTATTTTTAGCTGCACGAATTAGTGCAGAAAATACGGTAGATTGAAGCACTGTCTACTTGAAGTTCGTTCATGTTGTCATGAAGTGATAAAGATTCAGTGGTGGTTATTATGTTTGACAGGGATGCGTGAAGCATTTTCTCTCTTTGATAAAGATGGCGATGGTTGCATAACGTCATCGGAATTACTGACCGTTATGTGCAGTCTTGGTCAGCCTGCGACTGATGAGGAGGCAAAGCAGATGATTCGGCAAGTCGATACTGACGGTATGTCTTCTGCTCTCCTATATACAGCTAATGGTTTTATAGGCTACATGTAGATGTAGGATGTAGAGTGAGTGTGCAATCACAGGCCAGTGCCACCACATCCACTTCTTTATGTGTTTAGTGCCACTTGTTACTGTACCGGTAGTTGAATCTTCCATTCAGACTTTTGGTGCCTTGCAAGTGAGGTTGAAAATAGTGAATGGTTTCTCTGTCTGATCTTTTTAAAATGTGTTAATGGTGTTAGCTGACACAACTGAGTTTGGCAGACTGTTGCATCACGGCTTGTGCGGTAGCAACAAGCTAGCTGTTGTATAAGCGATGTGCCAAGTTAATGGGAAAGCCGAAATTTCGACCCCCCACAGCTCCCACATTTTTCAACCGATCTTAATGAAACTTGAAACCAAGAAAGATGTCCAGGATACGACCCCACATGCAAAATTTAATTGATGTTGGACGACGGGAAGGGGATCTGCGTAGGGAGGGCATTTCCCGTTACTTTTTGTGTTCCTTCCTTTTTTTGTATTCTCACTCACGCCTACAGGTCCCACCAGAAGACCGATCACGACCGTTTATGGCTCAAAACACGTGTTTCTGCGTAAGGTATCCCCTTTTGTGGGTTTTGATGATAAAAAATAATGTTTGGGGGTGAAAACTCCCCAAAGACATGATTTTTGGGGGCCTGAATGCCGGCATTCAGGCCCCCAAATTTTAAGCCAAATTTGCGAAATTTTCGAATCGTGATATCTCGAAAAGTACGCACTCGATCAACACGGAATTTGAAGGGGAATTTCAGGTGCACAAATGGACTTCGTGGGTGGTCCAGCATTACAGAATTATAATTCAAGATGGCAGCAGCCGCCATCTTGGATTTTTGCACAAACATCAGAAACTCAGCCGCCGATTAAAGTAGATGAATGAAATTTTGCAGTGATGTAGACAGCTGCCACCGGAAACAGATCATTTGAACAAAATGGACAAAAATAATAAATTCAAGATGGCGGCATTTACTATAGCACATATTTGCACAAAATTTGGCACGTGTATTACCCTGGAGGTCCTACATGCGGTTATGCCAAAATATTGAACAAAAATTAAATCCAAGATGGCGGCGGTTGCCATCTTGGATTTTTTGCACAAACATCAATAACTCAGCCGCCGACTGACGTAGATGAATGAAATTTTGCAGTGATGCAACCAGCTGCCACCGGAAATAGACCATTTGACCAAAATGGACAAAAATGATAAATTTAAGATGGCGGCGACCGCCATTTTGGCTATTAAATAATTGTTTTAGTTTCCACCTCACCCAATGTCTGCTTTTGTACTATCTGGGGAAATCAGACCAAACGTGATACGTGTTAAAGTGAATGAACAAAATCTTGATAAATTCCATCTATTCTAATCTGTGGGCATCAACAGCTGGTCTATTACAAGTTTTGACTGTCATGCAGCAGTGTGTCAACCAGGTAAAGTTTAGAAATGTTTGTGAAGTCAAGAAGCGACCGGTCTGGAGCAGAACATTATCGATACTGATGTCAATGAATGGATAAAGCATCTCCTTGCCTGTGTTCACATAGTGGGCCAACACTTCAAGAAATTTTACTGCAGGCAGTTAAAAATGGACAAGTGGTTGAAATGTCAGCCAAAGTGTCAGAAATGTGAACAAAATGTGTTTTTACGCTTTATGTTAATTAACCAATCATATTGCATCAAAAAAGTGATATTTTGCTGGTTGCGTTTTCCCCAGGTAGTGCAGATACAAACGTTGGGTGAGGTGGGCAACTGAATAGTCATTTGATGGCAAGTTGTGTCAGGAATATTTATGCCAAAAATTATCAAAATCCTGTTATTGGTTTTCAAGTTACAGTCGAAAATGTCGGGGATGTTTTTTTTGAGACACAGTGTACATATGCTGTTGGAATGTTGGACAGCATTGTGATTACTGTGTTTTGGTTGTGAGTGAGAGGTCGTATTTCAATTTTTTGCTGGTTTGGTAGTTAGTCACAGTTGTGTACAGTCCACAAGCAGTGTAACTTGGTAGCCTAGTGGCCACTCAAAGATTGGTTATGTTCTGCAGCTGGGAATATCAACTGTAGGGGTCTGGCAGAAAAATGGCAGCTGTCTCTTGGGTTTATGAAGTCTATATGTCATCTGTGGACTGACCGACCACCTTTTAGAGACCAGGATCAGGTTCTGTGCTTATAAACTGACTTTACATGATTGAAACAGTTTTTTGTGTCTTTTTCTGGTAGCCAAGAATAGGCTCTTGCAAATAGGAATAGGTGTGATTTTCTGATATAAGGAGTTTATCACGCACAACAACCTGGCTCGTACAATAATTAAATTGGCATGCAAGCCTGCATTAACACATGATATTTAACATAAATGAAATAACAGCTAAAGCCAACAAGTGTGCAAATTGTATTAGTCATTCATTTGTGCCTGGAGAATCTGGTGGTTTTGGCATTTACTGTGTACAGTATGGACATCCATTTGTCAAATATTATACAGTACCAGTATCTGGTCACGTTATCTGATAAATCAGGTTGATCTGATAGAAAAAAGTACAGTGACACTTGACTAAACATCTTAAAGATGTTGATTTTAGTAGAGCTACATACATTGCAGACTGGAGTAGCTTCATTCCTGTATTACCTGTTTTTTTCATTACAGTTCTTTTTTTATTCAAGCCTTTGTGTTGTGTTTAAGGGCAGCTGTTGACGTTTTTGTAGAGCCTTGCTGTCCACTTTAGCTTGTATGCTACGCTACTGTTTTATATTTGATGTTATAGCAAATATTAAATATGCAAGACAGCATTATCTATGCACAATATGCATGCAGTGAAAACACCCGATAGAACATGACAGCAGACGTATGCGTACTCTGGTATATTAGGCATGTGCTACAGTCAGAAGCAGTAGAAATCTGCATCTGCAGTAGCGGAGCTTGTAACGTGCATACTTCGCTGTAAGTTTGCAATAGTTGAGTGGTCGTTAAAGATGCTACTATGTCTACCCGTTGCTGAGAGTAGCTATAAAGAGACTCATCTAGATGTCTTGCTGCATGTCTGTTGATGTGTTCGTGGAATTTACTGAACGGCTGCTGCTGCTGTGTTGACGTGGGAGGGATGTGGAGGGGATCAGATGCTTAATGTCCCTTCCTTTTGAAGGCTAATAATTAGGAGAGATGTTACAGTTAGCTGGAGCAATGACTGCTTATTGAATGAGCACGTGGTGTGTGAGCGGCTTGTGTTAATGCAGCATATCCAGTGACCACTGACCACGCCTACTAACTGCTGTTGACGTCGGTCACGCATCTGCCAGCCAGCGGCGTCTTTCTTGAGTACCCAAGACCCGTGTCAGTATATAATAGCACATGCCTCATTTCAGGGTCATTCTGTTCTCCACGCTCTGAGTCTGTGGAGCAGATAGTGCAATCCCTTAGTCCCTTTCCTCTTTTCTGTTCTCCCCATTTTTCCTTTTTTTCTTCTTTTGCTTTTTCCCTAAATCAAACTAAATCAAGTTAAAGGCAGAGGTGGGCGATTCGGCTGACAAAAAATCTTATTTAATTTCAAAGAAATTTGATTTGATATGATTCAATTCGATTCACTGGTGATTCAAGCTTTTCATGAGTTTTGAGTTGCAGTTTGGAACTGCAGTGTCGACTACTGTACTGTTGCCATTGGATTAACTAACCCAGAACCAATTGAAAGCTGAGAGTAAAAAGAATCACTTCACGGAAGAGAGGGTTAACGTCATTTGTCACTGTTTGTGCTTGCAGAAGCTCATGACAAAGTGATAGTTAAATGAAACTGAACGAAACTTGCACGCATCGCGCACATGCAGTTAGCTCAACCAGTATGCACAAACACTGTATGCCAATGGAACTTAGCTCCATACCTTATGAAAGTGGTGGGTTGATTCGAAATAAGCTTCAGTTCGATTTTCCGATCCACTGTGCCAAGTGAATCGATTGCAATAGATTATTTCTAGCTCTATTTAAAGGGTCTAGGGAGCTTTGAAACTTGGACCCTCACAGTGACAGACAGCAAATCACTAGATGCATTCCACATGAAATGCCAGCATCGCATCCTAGGTATATCATGGCATCAATTCGTACGGAATGAAGAGATTGCCACTCGCACCGGTCTCCCTGCTCTATCGACCACCATCTGTTGCCGTCGCTCAGCCATCTTCGGACATCTAGCGAGGCTTGGCGACGAAGTTCCAGCTCACAAGGCATTCCATAGTTGTGTCAGATTGTCTCAGGGACGCCTCCCAGACCCTACATGGAAACGTCGTCCCGGTCGTCCACGTGGCAGGTGGATAGACCAACTACGAAGAGACAACAACCGTCCACCTGCTGATCAATGGAAGCTGGCTATTAAGCGCGGTCACGGCGGAAGAGCGACGCTACGGTCCAACGACTACGCGACTACCTGACCTGACCTGGAGCTTTGTAAGCTTTTTTAGTGGGGTGAGGGACATCGATTTTGGGACATAATGGGCCAGAAAATGATTGGCAGCGAGCCAAGGAGAAAGCCTATATAATTTGTCTAACTTTCCTTCATATGAAGCGCTGGCAAAACTGCCGCATATGTGGTGCAGGTAGCTCTGCGTTATCTTAACTAACAAATGTAGCATGATGTTCGTAATTGCATTTTACTTACTTTATTTCTTTTTAATGTAACTTCGTCAAACTAATTACTTGAGCTATAGATAGCTTGAGCATAACCTGGTTGTATAGGCACTAGACATTAACTAGCGGCTGTTGAATAGAGTTCACGTAGAAGCAAGATCCATACGTAAAACCAAATTCATTGTGACGAAACAGGAATTTCTCAGTTTAAGCATACACACACTGTTTTCACTGATATTTTCCAATGAACCTGTCCGCAGTCAGCTGTTCACCCTGTTGATTTTCTTCACATATTTATTGTGAACTTGTGTTTGTTCTAGGAAAGAGTCAAAAAATGTTTCGTATCTTTCTTCATGTCATGTCGTCTCACGAAGTCACGCTCAAGCGTTCTGCCTGTCTGGTTTTGAGTTGTTGAGTCATTTTACATCACTGTTCGCCGTCACTTGATCTCACCACTGTCCCATCACCCATCATTAGCTTGTATAAAACACATAAATTTGCTTCCCTCTAATTGCCGAGCTGGCTGGTTTTGGTCACAACAGTTCTGTGTGCATTTTTGCTCATTTTTTATTCCTCATGCATCATATGAGCTGACCGCAAATTTTAGGGGTTTGAACAGAGTTTCAAACATTGACACTGATCTTGTTCTTGACACTGATCTTTGATTGAAATGAGCAAAAATGGCCGATATGGAGATGCAGATGTCTGGAAGGGATGGCAACAGGTAAAAACCCGCACATATTCAATGTCATATTAGCCTCATGATTGGTTTTTATTCATTTTTGAAGCACTGTTTTATTCGTATTCAATTCTTGTTTGCAAAATCATTTTCATTCTAGCATTAGTTAGTGTGAACAAAATGTCTCTTTCTTCGTTCTCGTTTGCAGAATTAACACTGCACTTTACTTACTTTGAACGTTTCCTTGTCGCCAGTGAACGAAAGTGTGTGACTTCCAGCGGTTAAATTCATTTGCTGAAGTTTTTCAGTCTAAGCTAAAGTCTGTCTCTCTGCCGGGGATTAGCAGGGCGAATGCCGCGGACGCTGCAAGGTCGGTCAGATTTACGCTGTGAAATATTCAGGTCGCTTGTCGTTTGTCGAAGTGTACGCAGATGTCTGAGGATTAGTGGGAATTCTGTCTGCAATGCCCGCTGACTTCACTGTTTGATGTCTCACTGAGTTGGTGACATTGATCGCGTTGCCACGGCTTTGATTGACGTCAGAGACATCAGTCTTTAGCAATCACTCTGATACCAGCTTTCTCTTCCTCATTTCCTTTTCTCTCTCGTACTCTTTTTCTTTTCTTTTGTCTCTTCTGATGCGTTCTTTTTCGTTTCTTCATACTATTTTCTTCCTTCTTTCTATTTTCCCACTCAAAACTTGGTTTAAGTGTTTTACACGCGAGAGCTGGCATGGCTATAGCGCGTATTAGCTGTCTTGGTATCTGTCACGACCGGGTACCGTTCCAAGACCGTGTGAGATAGAGATTTTGGGTTTTCTCCACATGATAGCTTAGTGCCTCTAGTATTTCGTGACAGAATTTCATGCCACTGGGTGAAGGGGGTCCCCACGAACGAGGGGGGGAGAAAGAGGGGCACCCCTTAAAAAGGCGTTATTCTACCGTTATTGGCTCATCTAACGTGACAAGAAATCTGAGCTAATGCTCATGAGACGCACGAGAGCCTATGGGAGTTCCTGTTCACAGGTAATCTTGGTCCATCTCCATCCATTTTGTCACAATTCACTCTTTTGCAGCCAAAAATTTCCAAAAAGTAACTTAAAATCAATATTTTTAGGGCTCAAGGTCATCGATGTTGACAATCCTAAGAAGCTCGTCACCAGTGCTTGTTATGATAAGCAGCATGTCTGTGCCTATCTGCAACTATTTTCACGCTAGACAAGACAACAGCAGATAAATAACCACTTTTTACGTGCGGGAGCTAGCATAGAACGTAATGGCTATGGTAATTCTGTCTGTCTGTCCGTCCGTCACAACCCGGTACCGTTTCAAGACCAGGCGAGATAGAAACTTCCGGTTTCCACCACATGATAGCCTAGGTCTCTAGTATTTAGTGACAAAATTTCATGCCGCTGGGCAATGGGGGTTTCCCCCGAATGATGGGGCAAAAGAGGGGCACCCCTCCTAAAAGACGTTATTCTACTGCTATTGCATTCACACCGCGGCGCCACGCAACACGTTATGCTATGGCCAATGTATACATATACATGGCAGTAAATATAAAATGTCGAACTTGATCGATTTCAAGCATCTGCAAACCGTTTTATTATATTACCTGTAGCCTACGCTAGAATTAAGACTTTCTATTCAATCGCCGGTATATATTACGACGACAAAATTATAAATGTTAGGACACTTAAATTTTTGCCATAGGTGAAACAAGTAATCGCTAGAAAGATGCTGTTTTGCATGCAGCTATTGGCTTGCCTAATGTGAAAATGGTTGCAGATAGGCACAGATATGCTGCTTATTACAACAAGCACGACCTTCTTAGAAATGTCAACATCGATGACCTTGAATGACCTTTAACCCCCAAAATAGCAGGTTTTAGTGATTTTTTTTTCGCAATTTTGCGCTGCGACACATTTCAAGAGTGAATTGCGCCAAAATGGCTAGAGATGGACCAAGACAACCTGTGAACAAAAACAGCTATAGGCTCTCGCGCGTCTCATGAGCATTATCTCAGATTTCTTGTTTAGACGGGTACTGCTCTTTGACATCCGCGTGCGCAGGCCTTTTTGAATCTAGAGTGTGCGGACTTGGGCTGCTAAAATCTACATTCAATGCTGAAAATTTCATACGCATGTTGTCTTGGTCTATCTCCAGCCATTTCGGCACAATTCACTCTTGAAATGTGTGTCGCAGCTCAAAATCGAGAAAAATTCACCCAAACCCCCTATTTTGGGGGTTCAAGGTCATCGATGTTGACATTTCTAAGAAGCTCGTTGCCAGTGCTTGTTATGATAAGCCGGCATGTCTACCTATCTGCAACCATTTTCACGTTAGACGAGCCAATAGCGGTAGAATAACGTCTTTTTAGGAGGGGTGTCCCTCTTTCGCCCTCTCGTTCGTGGTGACTTCTTTTACCCAGTGGGATAAAATTTTGTCGGAAAATACTAGAGACTTTAGGCTATCATAAGGTGAAAACCTGAAGTCTCTATCTCAACTGGTCTTGGATCGGTACTGGGTCATGACGGTCAGATAGACGGACAGAATTACCATAGCTAATACGCGCTATAGCTAGCTAGCTCTAGCGCGTAAAAATGGTTGCAGATAGGCACAGACATGCTGCTTATCATAACAAGCACTGGCGACGAGCTTCTTAGGAATGTCAACATCGATGACCTTGAATGATCTTGAACCCCCAAAATAGTGCATTTTAGTGGATTTTTCACGATTTTGGGCTGCGACACGCATTTCAAGAGTGAATTGCGCCGAAATGGCTGGAGATAGATCAAGACAACCTGCGTATAAAATTTTCAGCATTGAATGTAGATTTTAGCAATCTAAGTCCGGACCCTCTAGGTTCAAGGAGGCCTGCGCATGAGAGTGTCATAAAGGGGGTACCCCTCTAAAAAGTGATTATTTATTCGCTGTTGGCTTGTCAAACCTGAAAATGGTTGCAGATAGGCTCAGACATGCTGCTTATCATAACAAGCACTGGCAACGAGCTTCTTAGGAATTTTAACATCGATGACCTTGAATGACCTTGAACCCTAAAATTACGGGTTTTTAGTGATTTTTTTGGCGATTTTGGCTGCAACAGAGTGAATTGCAACGAAATGGATGGAGATAGACCTAGATTACCTGCGAACAGGAACTGCTATGGATTCTCACGCGTTCTTATGAGCATTAGCTCAGATTTCTTGTATTTTTGCCAAGACGAATGGCTTCATCCTGCTGTTGCAAAAATTGTCAGGAATCAAACGCCAGTGGGGGAGTCTCCCCACCGCTTTGCGCTTTTGGCGTTGAGGGCACTCATGAATATAAGTTGGCACCCAAGGTATCAAGAAATCCGTCAATAGCGTCCATTGGGTGGCTCATTGGGGAACGTGTCTGCGTTGGTGATAGGTGTTATTTTGGTCAGGCATCTGGGTAGTCTTGTTATACACGGCTCAGATTTGATTAGATTGAAAGGCTTAAACATTAGGCTAGCATCTGGGTGGATGTGTAACGATTATTGACAGGTGTCAGAGTCAGTTTGTGGTCGGCTGAACTGGCAGTTTATTTCATTTTCTGTGGCTATTTAAAGGCTTTTTACTGAGTTTACCTTAGGACTGATTTTTAAAACGTCTCTCGTAAGATCTTTAAAATTTTTTTTTGTCAGCAACTAAGTTGTGTGTTGCTTTTTCTTCAGTTCATCTAACATTTTTTCTAAACAATTTTTGGACTTTTATGTCTGATCCCCCCCGAGTTTTATGCCATGAATTCTTTGACCAAACTACTTTTGCATTTCACAAGGTAGTGTAGCAACAGTATTGAGGTGAAATGACAAAGTATTAAGGGGCAAAACTTTAATCGTTTACGTCAGACTTCTTCATGATGATGCATGCCCCAAATTATTAAAGACTGTTTCACGGAGTTATTCAAAAAAGAAAAGTGGCACGTATTTTTACAAGACGTGCATGGTGTTGTTATTTTTTTGACAAAATGCGGAATGCCGAGTCGTCGTTCATGTGTTGGGTCAGCCGTTGGCAGGTCATTTATAGTCGGTGATCGATCTGCACTAGTCATTCAGTGACGCGTGGTGGTCGTGTTTGATGCGAGTCATGATCAGTTGCTGATAGTTTTCTGCCTGGCGAGTCGCGTCGTATACTATAACCGGATGCAAAACTTCATCCGAACTCTGAAGTATCGCATTTCTTTTCTGACGTTCTAATAGGCCGCATTACGGATCTTGCCCGTCCGTCCGTCCGTCTGTTTTTCTGTCCTGTACAGGCGCCTAACTCGAAAACTGAAAAGTGCAGAAAGCCAAAATTGGCGTAAACTTAACATGGCGCGCGAGTAACTGGGGTGCCATATTTTTAGTTTGAAAGGTCAAAGGTCAGGATCATCGCCAGGATTGCGACGCTTTAGGAGGATGGCCGCATAATACGTTGGTACGGCGTTGTCACATTTTGAAGTTGTATTTGCTGCTTCAACACGCGAAGAAAAGCGCGGTAAAATCTGTGATGCATATATCGGTATGCATGGCGCACGTTCCTAGTGCTATTGCTTAATGCAGTCTTTGCTTTAAGCGCTTTGCACTTATAGTATTGATTCATTGATATATTGAGGCTACCATGCAGTTGGTACTGTTCGTTCGGTAGGCGTTGATAAGTGCTGGTGGTAGCTATAGATGGGTCCACAGCCGCAGGTTATAAGTTGTATATAGTTCTTCTATGTGGCAAACCCGTCGCAGAGCTACGGGGCGTCATATGAGATCACAGAGTGTTACGTGCCACCCGACATAGGTGATCTTGAGCAGCTAGATAGACCGGTACTCGATTAACTTACACCGGAGGGATGGAAGGCTGAGTTGATCTTATCATATCTAGATGGTTTACTTGTTCGCAGACAGTCACCAATTTAACTAGTGACAACTTGATAGCACAGATTTGGAAAAATAAATTTCTGACCATTGTTGAGCTGCAGCGTACTTAGCACTGCGTCGTTTTGCTCGGTTCCGTGTCGGATCAAGATCTGCATCAAGCCGCTGATCCACGGATCTTACAAAGCGGCTCAACAAACTTTCTGTCTCAGCACGATGACACTTTGATGGCGGATGGCAAACATTTTGTCTGTTGTTGAGGACATTTCAAGAAAATTGAAATTAACTTTGGACAGGATGCACTTTTCCATTCTCTTAAATGTTGTTGTTTATACAGTTTGTTAACTAGAAAAGCAGTCGTAGCCCGCACACCTCCGCCAACGGCTTGTCAGATTGTAATGTAGATTTCACCTACGCGTTTCAAACTATAGTTGCATTTTCCACAGTGACCTAGTTCTACGTGACCTAAAAAACCGTGATTGGATACACTGCCGCTTTGCCA
>Ga0056128_1006533_pt1 | contig 14719 bp, 5 predicted proteins | sample WorMetLIZISLAND2_FD_71113 | JGI IMG/M metagenome (GOLD analysis project Ga0056128, IMG submission 71113) | Marine gutless worms symbiont microbial communities from Max Planck institute for Marine Microbiology, Germany - Olavius geniculatus... ...
TAATTTCAATAACTTATGTTTTCATGTTGAGAATGAAACGACCTTGATTTCTGCAAAAAATCGTGTAGATCTAAGCAGTATTTCTGAAGTTAGAAGCTATATAACAGAGTGGCCCCGTTTCTTTTGGGCCACCCTGTAGAATCGCATGAAAAGGTACAGGGCGTGAGTATAATGTTTGTGCGTGTCTGATAAGTGAATTGTAGACAGAGCGCTTTAGTCACTCTAAGCCAGCGCTGACCACTAGCTACATTGACATGCGCTGTGGCTCAACTACGATGGCAGCTAACTTCGTCGTGGGTTAGAAAAAGTAGGCGGGGCAAAGTTGCAATTTTCGGACAAGACATTCCTAATTACGACAGAGTTCCAACAGACAGCTGCACAATCTTGCCCCCCCCCAATTTTCTCGAGAAAATGAGGGTTTTCAGCCCCAAATTTGGCATTTTTGGACGAAATTCTTTCGACAGATAATTTTTTTTGGGGGGGGGGATTGGACAATGTCTCGCTGCTGATTACCCTCCCCTGCTTCTTCCCCCGGCCACTGGCTACTTGCTTGAGTGACTGATGTGACACGATGACGTTATTGTAAGGATTCAGTCAGAAACTTGCTCAACGTACGCAGGTTTGTAGTGCCTCAGTCTAACATGATTGTTGTGACAGCAGTGACGACTCCACCAACAGTGCTGCAGTAAAGTCGGTCATTATTTGATCTAGATGCAGCAGGAGCTTGCTGGCATATTTTATGATTCTGAATGCATGGGAACAATTGGCGAAGACATTACTAGCACGACAATCGCCGGACTGAAAGTACCCAGTTACCCGCCGTACTTGGCATAAATTAGCGCAGTGACTGATGAGCGGCGTAGATGTAGACAGGCTAGTCGACTGGAGGTCGGAAGTCGGAAGTAGCAGACGATAAAGCATTCTGCATGGCTAAGAGACGTGGGGGGCAAAACAAGGCGTGGCTCTTGCCGGCAGACCAGTAGGCCCTATACGTGTAAACCTACGGACTGTTTGTATGTTCAACGCAGCTGCTACCTTCGCCGTCTTGCAGTAACAGCGCAGTCACGATCCGAGACCTTAGGGCCTTTCCAACGCCTTTCTTACGCTACCGTACAACAAAGATGTCTGACCGCCCACCACGATCGATTAACAGTAGGCCTAGGCCTATGCTTTCAACAGCTTTTGAATAAGCATACTACCGTACGTAGCATCGTCTTAGCTTATTTTTTTACCGCTTAACAGCGAAGTGGACATCAGCTCCTCGCTTACTGTAAGAGTTTGAGTTCGAGTCACTAAGATCTAAGTGTCGTTACCGCCTTACTCCAGTGTGACTCGACGGCAGCAGTTTTTGCAAGTATGACTTGGCGCCAAGGCGAGTTGTGACTTGTGAAGTTTGTTTAGTCTTGAGAAGAGCTGCTGCACTCGTCACTCAGCTGGCGTTCACGGAATTACTGACAGAAAGAAAGAATGAGCGATGTGCGAGTTAAGAAAGAAAGACCGTGACATTCAGGCGCCAGGGAGGAACAGAGGATGTGCAGGAGCAGCGTGGAACATTAGGCTAACTCTTTCGAACGCGTGCAACCTTGACTCTCGCGACGACAGTAGTCTTATTGCGGAGTATATACTCTACTCATTCATTCCACAGAGTCAAGTTCTTGGAGCTCAAAATGTCGCAGTGATGTGCGTTATGCCTATATTACTGCATTTTTGATTAAAGTTACAATTTATAGTTTCAGTTCAGGCATAGTCTAGAATACATAAAATAGCATCGCATTTGTGCTATATTCTACATAGCCTTTTACAAGACGAAGAAAGCTTCAGCTTCTGGGAACAAGTCCCACAGCAACGTACTTTAACCACGGACCCAATGAGGCATTCTGTTCCGATTCATTGGATTTTAGATCAAGTGCAAATGATAGGCCTAGTTACGCATGCGTTCGAGTGGGTGCCGAACTTGCAGGAAGAAAAATGAACTAAACTTCAGGGTTGGAAAATGAAAGGTTTGGAATACGAGGAGATTGAAAACTTTGTTGTCCGACGATATTTGTCCGGCGCTTTGGTCAGTCATTTTCCTGGTTTCGCATTTTCAGTCCACTAGGCCTATACCATTCCGCCACTAGTTCGTCAGTGGTCAGCGTCTTCGAACAAACAAAAGCTGAATTCATAGAACTGCAACCGTACGTGAAGCGGATCACACGACAGAGAACGAGTTATTGCCGCAGACACCAAAAACGCAAGCAGAGCCCACTCTGTTATTGTTATGGTGCCAAGAAGTTTGAGCATTTTTCACGTCCGACTGTCCGCCTGTCCATCAGTCTGGCGACCATGTGTGAAGAGCATATTGCGTGAAGCCCGGCAATGCCATCTCTGACATCTAAGTTGTCTTGACCCCTCAGCAATCAATCTTCACTACAACACAAACAATAATTATCGGCATAGTCTTGCAATCTGGCTTGTGACTAATTGCCTGCTGCTGCAGTTGGCGGCACGTCACACGCGACTTCTTTGATCCCTGCTTAACGTCGTCGTCGGCGCCGTCGCCGCGGCATCTTCTCCCTCTGATCTTCAGGTACAAACATTAATCTGTTCACGTCATTCGCTGACGGGAGACGCAATCTTCTCCCAAACATAGCCCCTTCTAGGTCGTGAGCCCCATTTACCGAGAAGGGGGGCAGGACCAAACCCAACTAAGTTAGAACCTTATGATTGAACTATGTTAGAAAATGCGACACATTATCTCGTTTCTGCAGAGTAGGGGGGGAGGTTGTAACAGGCAGGTTTAGTCCTAGAAAAGGGTCGGTCCTGCCTTGTCGATGAAGGGGGTTGATTTTAGGAGGGCTTTAGTCCGGATGTCTCATGCGCAAACCAGTTAGAGTTAGACGTAGGCATATTGTCTCTAATGTCAGTTCCAGGATATACGGCACTTCGGTAGGCTATGCCCGGATACATCTTCACTGTTACTCTACGTCTTGCAGCGTGCAAGCTGATCGTGTATGCAATTAACTGCGCATGTTTATCGTTCTAAATATTTATTTTACTCGCGTTGCAGGCGCCGTGCGTGACAGACTGCAGGTCTGTGCATGAACTCGGCTCAGTTTGCTAGTATATACGAGTCCACGGTTGGCCTGTCTTTCTCCTCAGGCTACTCCATAAAGGCGAGTTCGAGCAAGGGCTCCTTGCTTCGGAGCATCAACTTCTAGCTCTTGGGTGGCGAAACTTAGTTCACCGTAGCCACAAAATTGGCAAAAACATAGCTGGGATGTATATCAGTCGTATCTCGTTATCCGATCTTTTTTTGGTTTATCGCGACATCTACACCGTGGGCCATAAAAAACGTGCCACTTTGCCAATTATTGACCAATTTTCAAAAACATTTTTCACTGGTACATTCTGTGGACAACTAGCAATAAAGTGATTATTGAATATTTCGCCACAAATTAACTGACAAACCGACAAAGTCGCCGGTGTGCGTGCGTCGACGGACGGGGCAGCGCCGCCACAGTACGCAACTGCACCGCCGGGTTGCTCGCTGCACCAGTTCAGTCAGCTGACCACTGACGACGTTGTCGCTGCTGTCCGCCAGCTGCCCGACACTGAGAACAGATTAAATGTCTAAGCTAATACATTAGTTCGTGCTTATACTTTTTTTGATTTTTGCCGTTTTACATCAGCGCTTAAACAACATTAAATGAATTGCTTGCAGTTTTTTTCGACAGAGAAGTCGCCGTTAACACATGGCTTGAACTACCGTTCAGCCTGTGATGACATTCCCACTTTTTTCTTTATTGCAGTTTATCTTCAAAAATTTTGCCAGTATTCTCCGAAAACTGTATTTTTTGAACCGGTACAAGTTCTTTATCATATCTCCACTGCTAAATGACACATTACATCACCGGTATATCGTCAGTGCATTAAAAATTATTATTCACGACAATATCATCTGCTTTTTGTTTACAAACATCAGAAATGTATGCAACACTAAACATAATAAAAAAAAAATTAATAAGAATTGTTTTAGAAAATAATTTTTTGCATATATATTATAGTGATTTTAATGATTTAAAAATTATGTTTCACATGGTAGTGTAGCAACGCATTTATGGTGTGGTGGGATCTATTATATTAATCACATTATCGCAAATTGTCTGCAGAGTGTGCCAGTGAACGAATTTTGAAAATCGGTCAATAATTGGCGAAGATGCGGACAAAAGTAAAGTGGCACGTTTTTTGGCCCACCCTGTACATTATCCGACAAAACAAATTACAGCTGATATTTTTTATTAAATTTATGCCTGTTAGATCGCTGAAGAAGCAAGTAACGAACTTGAATTTTACTTAATGTCTCTCGTTTTGATGCATATCGTTTGACTTGGCAGCTGACATAAAATTGCTTTGACAAAATAATGAGCAATCATTTTGGTTAGCTTCGACAGAATGTGAAAGCGGGACATAGATGCAAGTATGACGGGTCACCATTAACTTTTCACCGTGAGACGATGTGTCAACCTATGTGACAAGAAAATAAACGAAATTCACAAACGCACGCGACTAACAGCTTTAGAAACCGTCGAAACTGGCTGTGATATCTTTAAACTGACGCAATGGCAACTTGAATTGCACGTTCTTGATACAACTCGAAAACACTTTATGCATCCAGTATACTAACTTACCGTCTGTACTAGACGGCTACAACAGGTCTATTGACCTAGTGATGTTTTCCCGCCAGTGTCGTCTTCTAGCATCTTATCGACTGTAACAGGACTCTCTCCTAGCTTATCCTCGCCGCCGAAGATTAAGTTTGTTTCCGTTTGTTTCCGTAGCTCTCGACGTTAGTACAGCAGTGTTTGAATTGCCGGAGGGAGAGGGAGGTTGGGGGTTGAACCCCCAACTGTTTTTTCAACCCCCTAACACACTGTCAAATTTTGTACTGGGGGGTCAGCTGTATACTATATACATACAATATTTACATAACAATTTTGGTCCGGCTCTGACCGTCGAAAAGTTCAACTCCCCTATAGCTAATTTTTCCCCTTTCAAACATTGAACTACAGACGAAATTCCAAAGTCGCAAACGGAACTGTCAAATGCGCAGTAATGCACTTTTAGCTAAATTATGTTGCCTCCAGTCCAATCACTTTCGACTTTCGCGCCAGGGATTCCACTTTAGATGTTAATGATTTCAAAACGACTAAGTTTACTCTTAATGCCAATGAATGCAAAATAGCGACCGGGTTTTGATGTAGAGGGTATTCGCTTTTGTCGAACGGTTAGGCCTATATCCTGTTGCTGCTGTTGCCGCTGCTGCTGACGCGTGCTGCTCTTTTAGGTCATCGACGTCGTCCTGTCGACAATGTACTTAGGCCCCTAGCTGCGTTAATATTATTCATATCACTTTCCACTCATTAGTCGATACAGTGCCCGGAGCATTCGCGCCTGGCAAACAGGCAAAGCAAAGCAACGACCAGACTATAAATTTAAAGTTAAATGTTAACGTTGAATACAGATTTGTGTAGCGCCATAAAAAACCGAAACAAAGAACAGAGGCGTTTACTTACTTTTATTTTTATAGGCTATACACTGGGGCATGAAAATTTCAGGACGAGAGATAATGTAGAGCTTAGGAGGTACAAAAACCGTTTAAGAATGTATGAAGAATGTAAGCGGCATTGCGTCACTTTTCCAGTACTTCGAATTGTCGTGTATTTGTTAGACAATAAGCCGTACAACATGCTGTAAAAATCTGGAGAGATCAATACAATGTAAATTTGTCGAGCGCCATAGACATTCGTTTTTGACAGGCTACAGCTATGCTGTAGGGCACGATTGTCGGCTGTCTGTCGCAGAGCCGGCGGAAGGGCCCCAGTATAGGCTACTCTCCCCGACTGGGGGCCTCACGTTTGCTCAGGGGCCTCATGCTAGGTGTGGAAAAAAATTCAAGTTTAAAAAAAATATATTCAAAATATAAAATGAATAAACATGTGCAAAGTTTACCCAAATTGGACAAGTCTATTACTTTTTATTACTGTACAGTAATCTGTGACCTACTGCGGCCTTTAGACGTTATTTTTTGAATAGACAACACAAATTGTAACCTTTTTGCTTTTTACTTTTTTTAAAGAGGGCAAATTTTCGACTTTCAGTGAGCGTCCAAAAGCCAAAAGTGTTTCAGCTTCAACCCCTGACCAGGGGCTCTGCCCCTAGACCCCGCTGGTGGCTCCGCCCCCAGACCCAGGCCTCACACTTATATTGGGGGGGGGTTCCAACTCTCTAACGCCGACACTGGTCTGTCGTCTGTAACGGATGTATTGTGGTTAAGCGTTAGGTTTTAGGCCAAGGGAAAAATTTTTACGCGAATAATTAGCCTTGTGTCTTCAACCTGAGCATGCAAAATTTTAGCGATCTAATGCAGGAAGAACATTTTCAAAATTGGGGTTAATGAAGGGGGGTAGATAAATGTGCGTTTTTCAACGAAAAACTGGCCATATTTCAGAAACGGTAAGAGATAGGGCCAGTGTTGTTGTCCATCAGTAATAGGAAATCGCATACGCTTTTTTAAATGAGAAAAAAATCATCGACATTGGATGACCTTGAAGGTCAGTACTGCAATAAAAACTGTATAGGCTGTAGCGCGACTTCCTTAGTGACAGATGGGCTTTTTTGTTTAACAGTAATTCAGAACAAATCAAAGCAAATCGAGTTTGGGCTTTGCAAAGCGCTGTCGTTAGTCGGTATGTCGGTTGCTCATCTGCGAGGCGCTAAAGGTGGCTCACGGACGGACGACAGCAGGACAAAAAACAGTCGCACAGGAACAGACGACAAAAGACGGAAGCTGCATCTATAGCTGCTTACAACAGCTGCCGGTGTCGTCACAGACACAGCCTCACAGGATGGTGTAGTGTGCCCGAAGTCGCCACGTTCTGTCTCGCCGTTCGTTTTTTACACACTTACCGCGCCAGCATTGTACAGTGCCGACGCGGTGGCAACCCTTCGGGGATATCAACTACGCAGCTTATCCCAATCGCAAACTAACAGGAATCGATCGACCTCTGTGCAGTTAATTTGTCGGATCACCTTGGGAACTACGATTGTCCCAGTTGATTGGTAAAACGTCCTTTAAAAATTCAACCTTGTTTTGATTATACTTGTGCCGGAATTCGTCAAATAAATACATTTTTATTGCTTTCAGTTAGTGATGCCAAAATAAGACGTCGTTTTTATTTGGACAAATGCTCAGCGAAAAAAAAATACACACGCATGTGCGTTTAACGTCGTAAAGATAAAACCAAAAGACGCCGAACATGACGAATGTCATTCAGAGTGTGCGTTAATAATATTTGTCGGTTTGCTGATAAACAAAAACTGTTAAATTGACACGCCGTATATCAGCCGTTGCGGCTGGCACAAGCAGGCACGAGGAGGGCAGTGATGATGCAAGCTGCACGGGAAGAAGACGCGCGGGCTAACAGCAGTAAGTGTCAGTTCAGACAGTTTGCATCACTCAAACAATAGCGCGCCACGCACGCACGCAGTAGCAGCAGCTGCAGCAGCAGCAGCAGCAGAATAGTAGAACAGTAGCAGCAATTACTACGAGCTTCAGCGGCAGCGATAGGCGTACTTATACTTATACTGGCCGACGTCATCAGTTGTTGAATGCATGCGCGGTCTCTCGATGATTATTCTGCAACCAACTGTACTTACTACGGCTGTTGCATGCAGCAGACGATGAATAAATAGTCTACTAGTCGTTTAATATCATATGACAACACGTGGCTTCATTAAATATGATCGATGTTGCTGCGCCTCATCAGCTTTTTATTATCTTCGCCGCCGTCGCCATGGGTTTTCAGCAGACGACCACGAGAGGTTACAAGTTTTCTGTAGTATTTACGTTTCGCTTGCAAATTAGTCCGATTTGTGGAACAAGTTTTTTTTAAAGTGTGTTTAAATTAAAACGTCGATATTTTTCTCATAAACTTCATTGATGATCCTCGGCAAATTTGTCATTTTTGTGCAGTTTTAGAGAAAATGTTTTATATGCTAACCGCGTGCATGTAGTCTACGCCTACAATTTACCACTCGTTAAGTGACAAAACGCGGTTTCCATAAATCGAAAAAAGTTGTTTTCACCAGATTTCAACATTAGTAACAATACGCTTAAAAGCCTGCACTGTAAGCTCACAAAACCAATAGAATCAGGCAAACCGTTTTACACATGATAACTCTACGTAAAAAGAAATTTGAAATTTAACTATTACATTTACCGGGTGGGCCAAAAAAACGGACCTGTTTGGGCGTTGATAACTCAGCGACGGTTAGTGATACGTCAAAAGTTTCAAAATGCTGTAAAAAATAAACGACAAATTTGCATAATGAAGCATTTAAATATTTTTTGCTTAATTTGCACAAATATTTGTCACCCCCCAAATTTTGCCAAATTTGACTGTAACACATGGATTTAACATGGATATTTGAGCTTTTTAACTTAGCGATGTTTATTGAAGGAAAGACGGGTAATATGCCAAAAGTTTCAAAATTGTGTACAAAAGAAGTGTACAACTTGCATGTCTCAGCATTTCAATATTCTTTGTCTGATTTATGCAAATCTGCTCTACCCCTAAAATCATGCTAAATTGGCAGCAACACAAATTTCAGTTGATTTTCTTTCAGCATACAGTGAAATATCAACAATCATTAACAGATACGTTGAGTTTAGATAAAATTCAACATAGGCAGTTGCCCAGCTTTTGCATTCATAACCGTCATCAGTCCTTTTAGGCAGCTGATCGATCACTGGAGTCAATGTATTCAGGATCAGCTGAGCCCAGCATTCGATTAGCACATGTTTTAGCTGGTCAGTTACTGAAATTTTGTGACCATGCTATTTGTTACAATACCCCCACACTGAATAATTCACAGAATTTAAATCTGGACTTTTTGGCAGTGAATTTTTGAGTTCAATGAACTCGGGCACATGGGAGTGCAGGCAAATGCCTAATTTCAGGGGTATTGAAGATTTATGCAAATTAGGCAAAGAATATTTAAATGATTTGCTATGCAAGTTTGGCCCTTTTTGTCCACAACATTCTAAAACTTTTGACATATCACACGCCTTTTTACAGGTAACCATCGCTGAGTTATCAACGCTTAAACAGGTCCGGTTTTTTGGCCCAACCTGTAGATTAACTTGCATGCATGCCCTGTCGTAAAAAAACTTACCAGTATTCAAAACAGAGGAAAGCTTAAATAAAGCAGTTGAGTTTAATTTGACAGGTTTGAAATCAATTTTGTAACAGTAAATAAACCAGGTGGAGTTGTAGAAGACGTAGTTCAGAGCTTGGCAGATCAAGTTTAGTTGGACGATCGGTATAGCACATTTCTGAAGCCACGATGCCTTTTGGTGAAATGACTTTGACATTTTGTACTCTACGTAGTCATTGTTACATCATCAGGGCACCCTGTTTCGCCAAAGTTTTCACACAATTTTTGTGGACATCAACGATATTTTTTTCATTTCATTGTCTTTTATACCGACGTAACGACGAGAGTAATTTTGGCGTTTAAATCACTTGGCGATGTGCATTTCAATTTAAATAGCGATTGGTTATTGAGTGCGTCACTGTGTGTGCTTGTGAAAAGTAAAGATGGTGGATGTTACGTCATCCGCTGCGTTTGGCTAGGCGTATGAATGATAGTGGCCAGTGTGCGTTGTGTCTGGCGCAGAGTGTAAAACAGGCAACAACCATAATGTTGTCAAACCCGCGGCGTATCGTCGTATTCTTGGTCTTCACGCCCTATGACTCTCGCACGCGACCAGACGCGCTGCGATGGCTATAGACTAAATTCAGCTACCAGCCAGTAAGCCAGTCAGTCAGTCTTAATTCGCATATATGTAAAAAAACTTACCAGTTTACAACTGTGTAAGGACGATGTGATATCAGTCCTCTAAAACAGCAAAAATCATTTGGGTAACCGTAAAATCTTACGCAAGCCAAGTTATAGCCAATTTTGTCCTAAATTTTGTTGTCGTGGCAACAGGTGTCGGTCGGGGAAAATGCGATTGGCAGCATTCGATGGCCCATCCCCGAAACCCCCCTATAGGCGCAAAAATCTCGCAAAAATCTCTTACGCAAGCCCAGTTATAGCTAATTTTGTCCCAAATTTCGTTGCCATGGCAACGGGGGTCAACCGGGGGTAAATATAAATGTCACAATTAATTAGGCCGTCCCCGAAAATCATATCCTAGAACAAATATTACGACTCTTATCTTGCACACAACCGAAGTTATGACAGTTTAAAGAATTTTTAAATTTCCCCCATAGGCGCCATTGTATTTTTTAAAAAATTTTTCGAATAAATAAGTGAAAAATAAAACTTTTATTTTATAACAATAAAAAGGCACTTCGTTGCGCAGAACCGCGTCATTTGACGTATTAAGCGTAAAAATCGGTCTAACGGACTCGCCTGTAGGCGAGTTCAAGCACCAAAAAGTGTAGTAAATTTCGAACAGAAGGGGTTAATATTTCACCTACATGGGGAGCAAAAACCCCTGGGTGGATTCAGCCCAAATTTTTTGATGGTAGGCGTCAAGCCGGCGACGCCACTGACCGGTTGCGTGATCAACGATGCCACTGACCAATAGCGCGATCAACCAAACGCTGCGGCACTTTGCCACACTCAGCGACAATGGCTTTCTTCAGCTGGTTGACTGTCGTGCATCGTCAACATTGATAGGCCATCCGTTGAAGGGCAACCCGAACAGCATAATCGAATGGATTTAAGGCTGGGTTGTTTGGGGGCCACATGGCAGGCTCGATCAACGTTGATCACGCAACCGGTCAGTGGCGTCGCCGGCTTAAGTGCGTCATCTGACATTTCACGAGGGAGTGTAGCGACACACTTGAAGTGTGCTGGGATCTGTAGTGACAGTTTCATTACAAATTGTCTTTTGATTCTGATAGTAAAAGAATTTTGAAAATCGATTAATATTTGGTGAAGTTATAAGGCGTACAATAAATGGTGCCATTTATTGGCCACCCTGTAGATCTGTTGTAAAGCATAGGCCTACTGTGCAACACATCTACAAGAAATCAAATTAAGTGGAACTTGCGCTGTTGATGGCTCTTACGCTTTAGTTCATTATTGACAGCGTTAATTGTTGTTGTTGAACGAGCCGATTAGCGTCTCCTTGTCGTCGTGCGTATCGACTACAGACCTAATCCGTCAGTAAAGACGCTCAGCGTTCGGAGCCGAGCGCTACTAATCTGGCAGCGCTAACTATCTGGCGCTAAATTCCTCAATAATCTATCCTCGAGACATCATCGTCAGACGTCGTTCGCTCGCTCGTTCGCTCCTAGCGCCGTGAACTTGATCGTTGTCTGCCCGCCGGCTGCTCAGTAAGATTGTGGGACGATTCGTGCAGTTCTTTGATGGCTGTATTACGACGATTCGTGCACTTGAAGGGGAAGACAGGACAGTGAATGCCACGAATGATGTTTTACTGGTTAATTCTTGCAGCCAACAGATGACTAGAAGTGCACAATAAACTAAATAGACCTGCAGATATAACGTTATAACTCATTGCCGATGTGTATGACAAAAACCAAGTCATATGTATTATATTTGCGGCTTTTGCCTACTTTGCACAAGGTGGAATTAAGTCGGAGCAAACTCGATATACAGTACACGAATAGTTCTAATGCAGCATCAAAGGAGGTGCACGAAATGTCTCGATACCCTCAGTAGATCCGTTAGTCCGTCCGTCCCTCAGCGCCTACCGTACGTCACGTCTTACTTCAGTTGCAGCAACAATACGCTACACAACAGCTCGCTTCCTTCCGGCACTTACATTCCATCATCGCATCTCGCACTCGTCATTGCCTCGCCCAGCATTCAGATCTAGCTGCTGCTGCTACCGATGATGATGATAGGCCTATTCAACGGACAAACAGCTTAGACGGTGGCTGGCCCGCCTAAAATATTGCACTGCAAGTGATTCGCTGAAGTCCAATTTCACTTTAGGTACTTGTCCGCAAATTCACTCGCATTCGAATTATTATTGTTAACGCTAACGCTAACCATAACCTTAAACTTGACCCTAACCCTAACACTAACCTCAACCCTAACCTTATCCTTAACCCTAACTTTAAACCAAAACCTAGCGGTTAATTCGGGTGCGGGTGAATTAACGGACAAGAACTTCAATTAATTGTATACTTCAAATTATTGCAAATTTCCTGTAGTACAACGTGCTGTACAACTAGTCCACAACATCTTGACATGTACAACGTGTTGTATATGACTTTTTACAAAACTTCAGAACAGATCGAAGTAATGAAGTGTGGGCTTAGTGCGCGATGACAGTGTGCTTCGCTTTTACCAGTTAAATGACGCTTTCAGGACCACTTGTTCTAGCTGTTACCGGCTGCCGATTGGATTACTGTATGCTAACTACCTGCTTGAGCAGCTGATGCGCAGACAAAACAGCTGCAGTCAGTACAACTACTGTACCATATGCTACTGTTCGTTTAGCTTCAGTGTCAAGAGCTCATTCCGCGCCCTCGATCACATATCATCAATTAATTCTACACAGTCTCGTGCACTGCGTGACTTCCAGTACACCAAGTCATTTCAAGGTCGCTGTTTTTGTTCCAGTTACGCTTCGCAATGCACAACCACAGTAACTACGCGCTCTATATATCACAGATCATCCAAGGTCAAACAGTAAGAATCTACCGGCTGCATCATCAGCAAGTAAGTAAATAAGTAAAACGTTAATTCATGTAGTGCCTCAACACCAGAAGAGACACGAAAGTGATGTTTATATATGCTACTCGGAAACAAATGCCTTAACAGTCGTCCAGTTGCTAAAAATGTAGGAAGATATGAGCAAGTTCCGCGATCCACCATTGGCTTACGACGTACTGTTGTCTGCTTTGAGTGACATTAGTTTATCACTGAACACGTTGAACTTGCGCGTTCACGCAGCAGTGAGAACGCACGTCGGCGACTGCGCTCTTCAACTATACACTGTGAGGCAAATACACACAAAAATTTGTTTACCATAACTTGAAGAAGGGTTATCCAATTTTAATAATTTTTGGTACACATATTCATGACACAACTGGCCATCAAATGGCCGTTCAGTTTCCCACCTCACCCAACATCTGCATTTGCACTACCTGGGGAAAATAAAACAAGAAACATATTACATTTTTATTCAATGCAATATCATTATTTGATTAAAATAATGCACATTTGGCACATTTCCCCCAAATTTCTAGCACTTTGGTTTAGAGTTTATCGAGTTGTCCTGTGGTGCAACTGCTGACAGTAAATATTCGAAATATCGGCCATTTGTACAAACACAGGCAGGGAGATGCATTCTCCATTCGTTGATAGCGGTGTTGATAATGTTCTGCTTCAGACTTCAACCAGTCGCTTTTTGGGTCCATTGATATTTCTAAACATCGTCCCATAAACTTGCTGCTGCATAACACTGCAAATACTGTCGAATGCACTGTAATCAGAGCTGTTACGCATCTGTAATGATTAAATTATCTGATGCTTTTCTTTTTTTTACGCGCGAAAGCAGCTACTGCTTTCAGCGCGTCTTAGCCATCGCAGTTCTGTCCGTTCGTCCGTCTGTTTCTCTGTCCGTCTGTCCGTCTGTCTGTCACACGGGTGGATCAGTCAAAAACGGTGCAAGATAGGATCACCAAATCTTCACCGTCGGCTGCCTGGAAGACTTTAGTTTTAGGAAGAGTGAAGCTTTTCCATAAATTCGAAGGGGGTCACCCTGAACGAGGGCGCTAAATAAAAAGGGGGTGGGCAAAAGTTGCGATTTTGGCCAAGAAGTCGCTGTATTTTAGTAACGGTGCAAGATATGGCCTAGGTTACTATTAATCACTAATAGGAAGTCGCACACTGGCTCTTGATTAGCGCCAAATTCAATGACCTTGAATGACCTTGAACGCCAAAATAAGGGTATTATGGATTTGTTGGCGATTTTGTGCTGCGACACAAGTCTATATCATTCACAACGTGGCGCCACGGAACTATTGTTATGCGATCCAGATAGAAAATTTGGTATTTGTATATTAACTTAGCGTGAACACCCCAATTTTCAGATAAACTACTAAACCGGAACTGCTATAGGCTTTCGCGCGTCTCGTTAGCATTAGCTCAAATTTCTTGTTTTATCTCAAGTTGCACTTGTTCTGTTTCCCTAGGTAATGCAGCAACAGACGTTAGGTGAGCTGAGAATTTGAACGGCCATTTAATGTCCAGTTACGTCAGAAATGTTTGTGCCAAAAACTATTCAAAAAATCTCGTTATCCTTCTTCAAGTTCCTATCAGTAATGTCACGGATGGTTTTCGGCGTTTTTTGTTTATTTTAACGCTGATTTCATGCGTTTTAATTTCTCCAGGTAGTGCAGAAGCATATGTTGGGTGAGGTAAGGTTTTTGCCTGTTTAATATGCGTTGCTGACTACACGGATTGCTGCGTTGGTGTAGCGTCGACGTCGGTGGCGAGGCGACAGAGATACGCCTGCTTCAACACAATTCTCGAACTGTCGTGTCCACGAGCCGATGACCAGCTCATGTTCGACTCGGCACTTTACGGGCGGAATGACACACTCGGGTCGGTGCGTTGTCGCGTGCCGTATGACTGGAAGTGTCAGATAGACGTGCAGAATCTACTGAACGCGCAGTGCGGAGGC
>Ga0056128_1006535_pt1 | contig 14719 bp, 8 predicted proteins | sample WorMetLIZISLAND2_FD_71113 | JGI IMG/M metagenome (GOLD analysis project Ga0056128, IMG submission 71113) | Marine gutless worms symbiont microbial communities from Max Planck institute for Marine Microbiology, Germany - Olavius geniculatus... ...
TAATGTGATCACACAATAAAAGTGCGGTGGGTGGAAGAACTTCACGTTTACGCGCCATAAATTTCTGCTTGTAACAGTGAAAGAATGGTTAAAATCGGTGCTGAATTACCAAAGTTATCCTAAAAATAAAACTGGGTATCCGTTTTTTTTGGAACACCCTGTATATCTGGAGTTTTGCGATCGTTCGAGTCGAGGTTCGAGGTTCGAGTTGCGTTCGGAAATTCCTCGAAAATTTCTCGAGTGTCAATTCCTCGACAATGTCAAGTAAATTTCCTCGACAAGTTCAAGGAAATGTTTTTCACAATTCCTCGACAATGTCGAGCAAATTTCCTCGACAATGTCTAGGAAATTTCCTCGACATTGTCGAGGAATTGATTAAGACACGTTGTCCAGATAGTAGCCAGGCAGAAATGGCCAAACCAGACTGGTATCAACGTGTTTCGATAGACCACTTTAACTGGACGATTGCAGGACCGACAAACTGGTTGGTTTGAGCGAAAGAATTTCTTTGACATTGTCCAGGAATTGCGAAAAACATTTCCTCGAAGTTGTCGAGGAAATTTCCTCGACATTGACGAGGAACTGACACCCGAGGAATTTCCGAGTTGAACTCGAGCGCCTCGGTTTTTCCTCGACTCGAACAGTTCGGACTCGACAATGTACGCTCCTCGTATATCTGCTGTATTTTTCGCTTTCAGGTTCAAGAAGCTCGCAAAAGTCACGACGATGAAGGTGCTAAACAAGCAATTCATGAATTTGACGAAACAATTGACAAGTAAGTCGCACGTAGAAAAAAGAACGAACAGATTAATTATAGTGATAACACGCAACATATTAAGGCGTGTACATAGTGACAGAACTAAACTGAACTGAACTCCCAATTCAGATCAATTCAGTTGCGGTGATTTTTGTTGACGTTAGTCTACTGAGTGGGATAACTTGACACATTTTACATGATTTAGTGCCTGTATTGCGAACGTGCATGACTACCAGATAATGAGTACGTTTGTTCGCCAGTACAGCAGACACAAATAACAGAAGAAACAGAAAACTCAAAAACGCAAGCATACATGTACACACCCACACACCGAATAAAAGCAATAAAAACACAATGATACTAAAAGTTTAGCTCTGTTGGTACTTACCTACGACTACGAGTTTTATTCTCGTTTTTCATGTCGAGGTGGCCACATATTTGAGTGAAAAAAATTTAAGAACTTTTTAAGGACTTTTCAAGGAGATTCAAGTATTTTAACAGACCCGTTTTCGCGACATTTTACCACGTTATGTTAGACCTTTCTCTGGCATCATATGAAAAAAATTTGCATCATGGTCACGATGATTTTGAAAAACTGAAATTCAACGACTTTGAGTTCTTCCCTTATGACATCAGATTTTAAAACTTTCTAGACCCAGTGTTGTTTTCAAGAACTTTCCAGGGCCTGGAAAAAGGCGGAAATGTTCAAGAACTTTCAACAGGTCACCCTGCATCTGCTGCAAGTTTCGGTGTCACTGAAATGCCAAATGCTCGTTTTGCTGGTGCCAGATATCTGCCGGTGCTGATGCAGCAGACCAAGATCTACTGGGACCGCGACAACTTCATGCAAGTCGAGAAGATCTTCCGCAAGTCAGTGGAGTTCTGCAACGACCAGGACACGTGGAAATTGAACGTGGCGCACGTGCTTTTCATGCAGGAAACCAAGTACAAGGAGGCCGCAGGATTCTACGAACCGATCGTCAAGAAACATTATGAAAACGTACAAACGTTTTTTTTGCTGCTTTGATTCTACTCGTAGTCGTATCCTCTGGTGCCGTCTACTCGTTTGTTTATTGGATTTTTCATTCCCGCTCTAGTTTTTTTTTGCTTTCTTACTGTTCAGTTTTTTTTGTATTTTTAGACTATGATGCCTTCACTGCTTAGCCTGCTATGTGTTTGTCGGATTTTTTCGTGCCTCATCTATGGTCTTACTACTTCTTACATTCATTAATTTTAATTTATTCCACGTGTTAGACTTTGCTGACTTCATGTAATGTTTGTTTAATGTTTATCTTATGATATATTTGACGCGATTTGGTGCTCTGTTCTGCTGTGCTGTGTAGATATTGGATATCAGCGCCATTGTTCTTGCCAATCTGTGCGTCTCTTACATCATGACCAGCCAGAACGAAGAGGTCGATGTTTACAGTACCTATATATTTCTCTGTCATCTTTGGGTTAGCTGCAAAATATGCACAATTTGAAAGTTTCCATTTACTTGAGCGTCCTTGGAGGTCACGCGTTTTAATTGAATTCATAATCATAAGTCATGTTAACTGGCACTAGAGAAGGAACATTATACACAATAATTAAAGATGTCTATGCTGTATTTTGATTTCTTAAATGATGCTAGATAATTTGCTCTACGCTATACTGTATTTTATTTAAAAACCTTTTTTATTTTTGCATGTACGTTTGATATGTGCATTAAACTATTACTTACTTACTTAGTTAGGTAAGATGGCTGTTGGCTATTAGCCACACTGTCACACATTTTGTACAATGATGGGAGCGTGGGCTACAGTATGTACCGTGAATAGGCAACCTCGCAGTAGCTTCACGTACCAAAAAAAACCAATTACTCATCAGCTGCAAATGTACTGGTCATCACGTCACATTTTGTACCGCACCGTAGCACAAATGTGCAAGATAGTTAAACAAATTTTTGTCAGAGAATAATTACTGTGGAGACATTGCTACTATTTATTGGACTGTAGTAAACTAAATTGAAATATCCGAGGACCCTTTTCACGAAAGGGCGTGAACCGATGTTGCACGTGCGACCGACCTTCATGAATAGGCCCCCGGTCCTCTGCAAAGAGTTAATTAACTACTTTTTAAAATCTTCATTCAGTTTGCTGTGTTGTGTATTTTCGTTATTTTTTATTAGCCTATGTAGGCCTACATAGTGCTGTAGCGTTTGACTGATGTCAACAGGCTGAAGAACTGATGCGGAAAATTGAGAAAGAAGAAGAGCGCGTTGCATATGACCAACCGGATAAGAAAGTCTATCATTTGTGCATCGTTAATTTAGTCATCGGGTACGTCATGAATGACTCGCTTACTCTCTCTAGTATGATGACCGTAAACTATTATGTTAGATGAAATATTTATGTTTTAATGACTTAAGTAATTTACTCATCTCATGTCAGCGTCATACAAAGAACATAAGGACAAGTACAAAATTTGGGGTTGCAAATCTTTGGGGAAATTTTGAGGCAAAACTGAACTTATGAGCACGCGTAATCTCCTCTGTCAGAGAACTGCAACTTCTTGTCTCCAACTTTTTTAATGGGGTGTTTATACGATCCAGCAAACGTCCAACAATTCAAACAATTCACGTGTACTTTGAATAGGCCTACATTTGCTGGAAGTTTGCTGGACGTTTGCTGGATCGTGTAAACACCCTATAACCCATGCACGACGCTGCTGTTAGTCCCTGCGTAGTTAATGAGTGTAACTTACCTTATCCTTGGCGTTTTTACAGGGGACATGTATGTTGAAACACCTACACCTCAAATGTGTCTCTACACTACCTTGTGAATTTTAGTAGGCATAGTCGTATTCTCAAACCGACGTTACTGTTTTACAATAGACCATGGAGACTGGCGAGACATTTATTTGTTGTTACTTTACTGCAAGTGACCGAGCGTGTAGTGAAAGAATTTTTTAAAAATTCGTTCAATGTTTGACGAAGTTATGAATGATGAAAAACTGGCGGCTTAATTCAAAATTCATGGATATTGATAACTCTGTATGTAGTTCATTTTTAGGCTGCGCGAGACGTGATCTGAATGATTTGATATGATTGATATGACTGTTTATATTTAGCCTAGTTTCCGTTTCTTGCTTGTTGTCTGTTTTTTTTTTCTTTGCTGTTATTGAATGACGAATAAAGTTGTATAGGGGCCTATATTTTTCCGAACCACCCGGTGTATGCTGCAGCACGCTGTACTGCTCCAAGGGCAACTATGAGTTCGGACTGTCGCGAGTCATCAAAAGCCTGGAGCCGTATCAGAAGAAGCTGGGTACTGATACGTGGTACTACGCCAAGCGCTGCTTCCTTTCGCTCATTGAGAACATGGCGAAGCACATGCTGATGATGCAGGACGACTTCCTGCGAGAATGCGTCCAGTTTCTCGAAGCTTGCGAATGTACGTGTTACAGCAAATTGCCAGCTTCATTTATCAATCACTTATTTTTCGAACTCAAGGCCGTGCACTGGTTTTTGGCGTCAAAAATTCCCCGAAGTCGACTTGTGGGAATTGTTTCAGCAATTGGAGCGGAATTGTAGAATAATTGCTATTTCCGCGAAAAACTCTATATACAGTTAAACATTAGTCAAAAACACTAGGCCTATGTATAGGTCTACACTCTACATGTAGTATTAAACTGGAGGCTCTCTAACTTTTACTTGTGCTTCGGTCAGTCGACAGTCGATTATAGTTCCACTTCCAAATAATCTGACGTAATCCCACCGCAGCACTCCATAGAGAGTCCTTTTCCCGCCCAGCAACAGCCTTGTATGCAGCATATACGTTTTATATCTGTGGCCTAAATTTCATAGTTAGTAATTCTTCGTGTAGTTGGCTTGCTAGCAAGGCATTGGACTCGCAGTCTAAATGTCACGGGTTCGACAGTTCATTAGCAGGTAATGACTCTGGGCAAGTAGTTCACACACATGTGCTTCCGCCACCAAACTGGTACTCGGCTACAAAGCCATGATGCTCTATTGCTGAGAAGGTAAACCACGGGCCTGCAGAAAATAATGGCAGTTTATCTCTCAGCTTTAATTTAATTGTGACTATTGCATCACCTGCGGGCTGCCTGCTTAGAGACTAGAGACAGCAGCGTCATGGATTGAAAAAGTAGGGATAAGCAGAAAGTTGCAATTTTCCAACAGACAGGTTGCTCAGAATTTCATTTTTTGTCCCTGAATTCACCAAGATATGGGGTAGGGGTTCAGCTTCACATTTTGCATTTTTGGTCGAAAATTTTCCGGTAAGCAGAAAATTATCCGAGAGCCCAAATTTAGGGATCGAGGCGGCAACTGCTCCTCTCCCTGTCCCCACCCCCGCTGTGACGTCACTGTCACTGGTTATGTCTGTGTGCCTGTGTGTTCAGTGTACGGTCGGAGTGTGAATGCGCACGTTGAGGCGCCACTCGAACAGGAACCAATGCACCCGGGCAAAAACACCGTGACATACGAGGCACGACTGCTGAAAGCTCTGTTACTGCAACTCATGTGACGTCATCGTCGTTTAGCAGCCAATTAACGCTCGGCGCAATCCACACAAAACCGAGTCATCACCCATGATGGCGACCGGGGGGGGTTATGACCCCAAAATTTGGACGAACAATCGCAGTGCATTTGTTCTACCTTGAAAATAGGGCCTAATCCAAATATTCAGGTTACCGCGTCTGCAAAAGCCAACATTAATGGCTGGCATTTTCAAGTCGTGATAGTTTATTTAGTTTTCTTACACGTTTCTTTCCATCCCAGCAAAGCCAACTCAGTAACCCGGTACGTGACCGGTTTCCATCTGTCCTGCATGCACAGTACCGTATTTGCTTGTGCTGGGAACGAGAGACGGACCGAAGTTTGACGTCATGCGGTCAGAACTTCGGCCGACTATCGCAACGTGGCGTTCGGTACATCTCTGTTGTGAAGACCTACAGTTAGTTAGGCCTACACCCTTATCGCCCAATGATCAACAGTTACCATACAGCCTTTATAAGACGTGACAAACGTTTAATAGTATCGTAAAAATCAGTACAACATGAATAAAAATGCGCAGCTTCGATACGCTGCACTATAAACACTATAGCCTACACAGTTTCAAACGGATACTAAGTATACGGTCCATCAAATACAATACACAACAGAAATGACAGCACCATCCGTATGATTAGGTCGTAATAGAACTAAGTGGTGTATCAGTAAAACACTGCTAAGAGATAACCAGATATAGGCCCCTTAGCCACAAAATTATGATAGAAAGCAAGCTCAGCCCTATCTCCCATTTGCTCAAAATTCACTCATGTGGTATAAAACTTACTGCCATTGCATATACACCAAAGAATTTCATTTGTATTATTTATCATCTTGTACACAAATAGGGCTGGTACTGGTTAAAAATTAACTTCAGTTAATCGATTAATTTCAAACAGTCTTTGTAGTCAATCAGAAAAATTCAGAAAACTGCACAATTCAGCTACCGGTATAGTTATCTTCCCAAACTATAAGTAGCTGCAAAAAGAACTAGGCGACAGACCTAGGCCTAGGCGATACAAGCGGCATATTTTATTCAACGTGCTTGTATACCTATAGTAGGGGCTTACAGACAGGGGCGTAGACAAGGAGGGCCAGAGGGAAGAGGAGAGGAAAGGAAAAGGGAGAGGACGGGAGAGGAAGAATCGAAAAATGGAGAGGAGACAGGAGAAGAAGGGAGTGGAAGGGAGGATAGAGAAGAAATGGGACGGAAGCGGTAGGCCAACACCGACATCAACTTGGATGGCCATGTGTTCCCAAGATGTGACTTATCTATTTCAAAAGCAAAAGCACAACTGTTAAGTTACTTTCACTAGTTCTATTGCTTTCTGTTCTTGAGATTATGGCTTGACGCGTTCTTCACGCTATTGATTGAACATTATGTCAGCTATGCCTGCAAACATGATGAAAAACAGCAAAGCACAAACGAGATCGGCGACGTCTTAGCTTTTTACACGAAAATCCAATCTTATAATCTTAGTATTAACTAACAACCATAACAAGCATGTAGCAACTACTTATAATAGGCAGGCAGGCACCTTTGAACGAATTGGGGCTTATGAGATTTATGCAAAGGCACTTTATTCATTTTATTCGTTTATGCGCGATCCTCATATTAATCTAGCTGTAATTGCGAGAAAATCCCAACCATCTACGACAGCAACTGGACTGTAAGCAGTATGACTGACTGTCTGTCTCCAAAAGAACCTTTAGCAGTGAGATTGAAAGTTGTTGAGTTGATTTTCGAGTTTCAAGTTTTCGGGGACTCGATGTTCGATGCATAGTCGAGTTGCGATACTCGACGATTTATTGAACATCGACTACCGCAACTCTATTTTTGGCCAAAAATTGTGTAGTTGCAGTACTTGATGTTGGGGTTGGGGTTAGAGTTAGGGATAGGGGGTCAGTGTATAGGGTTATGGTTAGGTTTCGAGTTCCGGCTTCGAGTTAAAACTTGCGAGATTATGGCTTGATGCGTTTTTCAGTATCACCTTGAAACTCGACTCGACAACATACATATAAATCACCTTTAGCAGTGACAAAGTAGAAGAATCAACTGAATCAAAGCCATGAGAACGGCGACGAAACCGACGACGAAAGCGTTGACCGGCTGTTCGTCTTGGTCCGTCGAATCAGCGTGCATCGTTACGTTCCGTGGTCTCGGCCGATGAGCAGTTCTTGGAGGCGGCGTCCAAGCGTCATTGCCTGGCGGCGTGGCGGTGGGTTCTGAGAGGGAAGGAGCGGGCGACTGCGGCGAAGTGGTGGTCCGTGGAGTGCTCGTTGTTGCGAAGGGAGGCAGAGGTCGAGGGCGGGAGAAGAATGCGGTGTATGTGAGCCGGCGTGTGGGACGGAATGACGACGTCGAGCGTGCAGCGACCGCCGTGTGACACTGCTCTCCAGTCAACAGATAGAACGACAGCGATGACGACGACGACAGGCGAGCTCGGGCTCTGTGCCGCTTTCTGCGACGAGTGAACAACCAACACGACAATGACTGAGAGCTAAAGTTCCCGCTGCTGTCGGAGCTCGTTATGATCAGCAACTCGCCGTCATCAGCGGACCCGCTGGACGACTCGAGACACTGGGAGACGGAGTCCGCGAACCGGCGCCGTACCTCTGTGCCGCAGCCAGACACACTGAGGGTCAGCGCTCCGCGACCAGCAGACTGCGTGGTGGTCAAACTGCCGCTGCATTTGTCAACATCATCATCTACGACGAACTCTACCTCGTACTGGACGCCGGCCACGTCTGACGGCAGTCGACAGTCTACTGACGACGCTTCGCGGTCCGCGGCAACCAGCGACAGAAGATATCCGCTCATCGTGCTACTCGCGCTGGACGTGGCGGTGGACACGGTGGCCGGTGGTGAGGTGGTCCAGCGGTCGAACTGGAACGCCCTGCAGTCGACTGGATCACGCGGTGAGCGGACGAGAGGCCAGGATGACGCGTCACTCAGCTGTAAATAGAGCAGCGACGACGACTGACGCAGAACGCGCACGCAGCGGTAGCGAGGTCGACAGCCAGAGCCACCGTAGACTGTCACCAACATCACCGCCCTGAGATCCACCTCCTGTGAGTTGTCAGTGCCCCGCCATCGCACGCAACCCAGCGTGAGCGCGTTCGTGACAGAGTCCTGCACACGGTGCATTTACAGAAGATTTTAGCATAATATTAAGACAACACACTTACGGTAGTCGTTTAGTTAGGGCAATAATCTAATTCGCCGCAGAACACTTTCAGCATATCTTAAGATGTATCTTAAGATAAAAGCTTGCAGTTTGTTCTACCAAATGTTGTATATGACCGTCTAAGAAGACCAAGGCTGTGAATAATTCACTTAAAACATGTCATAACCTGATCTTAGGACATCTTAACTTTGGTCTTACTGGCTTGGTAGTTTAACGGTCAGGACGCTGAATCCAGAGGTCGTAGGTTCGACTATCGGTCGGGTGACGGGTCAAGTGGTCAGTACATGGATGGGTGACTGTCTGCGGACAGGTAAGCTATCTCGGTAGTTATTTATTACCAACACCAAAGTCAACTCAGCCTTCCATCCCTCCGGGGTAGGTAAATCTAGTACCGGCCTGTCTGGCTGAGGTTAAGGCGGGGCGGACTGCTAACACTGCACGTGTGATCCCATACGGCAGGTGACGCTCAGTAGCTCTGCGATGGGTTTCCTATTATGAGCTATACACCACCTTTGCCTTTTAAGACATATCTTGAGATAAATCTTAAGACGCTGTGTATGAATCGAGTGTGCACCTGGCGGCTGATGTGTATCGTTGTGTTATTGATGGTAACTGTGGCGCCGGTCGCAGCGTCAGTCCAACTACCTCGCCAGGACGTAGGCAGCTGACAAGACCTCGGACTTGAGTCATCACAGAGTCCACAGGTGCGTGGACAAGTCAGGGCCAGGCTGTGCCACGCCGTCTGCTGGTCTCCGCCCTCGCGCCCTTGCCGACAGCGCTGTTCCACCTGTACAACGCAACGACATGCCAGCTGTATTAACTACGGTATCAGAAATAGTACGGCAAATGTGATACGGTTGCAGTATCTGTCAACTGGCTGATTGGCTCAAGTGACATATATAACGTGACATATATAAGAGTTGCATTTTTTGAAAAAAGGACGATGGTAAAAGGCGGATCTGCGGATGTGGCAACGTGTAAAAGACGGATGTCGATGCGGAGAACATCCGCCTTTTACCCATCGTACTCTGCCGCGCCTCTGGACCAATAAGCGGTGTATAACCGTGTATTAACTTGGGGCCTTTGGGCGCCGGATGTTTGGGCGCCATGCTGTGACAGGCACTGTGGCACGTTATTGAAATTAGGCTACCGTACTTTGCATATCATTCAAGTTGAAATCGTAGGCTAAGTTGGCAAAATAAGTAAGTTGGTAAATCTGGGTTTACAATAGTAACTTAATTCCTGCTGCACTTTGTAGTCATCGCCATCGTCATCCATTGTCGTTCGTCGCTGCGTGACGTCACTGTAGACCTACGTCGTTGTCGTGCATTGACGCGCGTCGTCGCATGTCGTCGTGCGTCGTCGTCATCATAGGTCGTCCCGCGTCGTCGTCGTATATCGTCTCTGAGCGTCTTGTCACGCGCTGCGACGTCGATTACGTCGCACTTCCTCGTGCATTATAGGGTGTTTACACGATCCAGCAAACGTTCAGCAAACTTCCAGCAAATGTATTCAAAATACACGTAAATTGCTGGACGTTTGCTGGATCGTGTAAACACCCCATTATAAGCCGTTTACACGATCAAGCTGGCTCAATCAGCTGGCTATATGTTAGCTGGACGAGCCAGCTCGATGTTTGCTCGACGTTTGCTCGATATCTGCTTGATGTTTTATCGATCGTGTAAACGGGGTATTAGGCCTATTGCACGTTGTCGTCGTCAAGTGACAAAGCAGACCATTGCTTTCTGAATAAATGCCTAGACGAATTCGCGATCAGAAGTTAGGGTATTGTCTAAGCCTACGCAGAGTGTGAACTGTGAAAAAATTCACAGCGGCAGACTTCAAATGATTGCCGCCTATAAAGCGTCCGCTGAGCAGTTAATTACGGAGCGAATGATTGAAAAACTCAACAACTTTCATGACTGGTAATGTACGTGACAACAGTTATCCACACATCCGTCTTTTACCCACACATCCGCACTTAGCGTCCGCAGATTTTATCCGTTTTTTACCCGTTGCCACATCCGCAGATCCGCACATCCGCTTATTACCCATAGCCAAAAAAACTCTAGATATTTATAGACTTTTTTAGCTTACACGAAATTGATTAGTCCATTTCATCCAAAAAATTGCTCGAAAGGACCTCAATGCACTGAATCCAGTTTTACTCCCCCCTCCAACAGGTCTAGCGTACTAATTGGGTTGGTGGTCTAGCGTAGCGATAACGCGTTATGTCCGATCAACGAAGTTGCTCTATGCTAGCCGGGTTAGTGCTTGGATGGGTGACTGCCTGCAGGCAAGTAAACCATTTGGGTATGTAGCCAGCCGCCTAGGTCAACTCAGCCTTCCTTCCCTCCGGAATAAGTAAATCGAGTACCGGCCTATCTAGCTGGGGGTTAAAGCGGGGCGCGTTCACCTGTGTCGGGTGGCAGGCAACACTGTGTGATCCCATACGGCAGGTTAGCTCTGGAATGGATTTCCCTTAAGAGCTATAGCACCACCTTTAATCCATGGAACACTTTGGGTGTGGTGGGATCTATAGTAATAATTTCATTGCAAACTGTTCCCTGATTTTGACAGTAAAAGAATTTTGAAAATCGGTTAATATTTGGTGAAGTTATAAGACGTACAAAAATGGTGCCATTTTTTGACCCACTCTGTACGTACCTCCATGATGCTGTCCCAGCACATCTCGTACTCGTCAGCACAGAGTGGGCCGGCGTCGTCGTCGCGCTGCATATCTGCACGGATGTATGCGCGTGTCTGGTTGACGAGCGGCGACGTGTCGGCAACCAGGTCCTTGAACAACACCGAGCTGAACGCCGTGACGTCAGCACCGACGACTGGTGTTCTCAGCAGCCAGTAGTAGGCGTGATGTGGGTCGTCGTGCTGCAGCACAGTGAACCTAGGTCACACAGACAGTGATATCAATTAGTGACTAGAACGAGAACGAACACGAAAATTATCGCTCGGTTTTCGTTTTGCAAGAACGTAATCTAGAAATTTTGCGTAGACCTATACGTCGAAGAAAGACGAAAACTAAGCAAAATAAAAATTACGGCAATCAAAACGTAAAATTAAAATTATTATTACGATTATCTACAGCAGAACGAACGAAAAATGAGATTTTCGCGACGCAAGTTGATTGAAGTCTGCAACCGGCAGTTTCCAGTAGACCTATAGGACGTTGAAACATCTTTGGCACCATAACACCGTTGCCAAGTGGCATTTTACAATTCCAAATAGTGCCTAAGTCAAATCTTAATTGGACTAAAATATTTGAGAAACTACACTGTATATACAAATTATAATTACTTCTTCTAAGAAAACTGGACGTCAGTTGAAGTTTTTATAGCCTAGTCTTTTTATTAGCATTCACTGAACTGTTGGTTATAATAACTGAAAGTAAGATATCTCTCCACACCACGGTGTGCCACCCTGACGTGATGGTGGGGCTTAATGCTCCGAAGACGCAAAAGATTTCAAAATCCATATGAGAAAAGCCGACAAAATGCAGACCAGCTTTCTTTGAACAGATAATATGTTAGGCCTACACGTTACCAGTGGCAATGTTACAGTAACCTTACAGTTATAGTAACCTTTCTGGGAATGCATTGGGGGGAACTGATACGGCCTTAGCGCTGGACAGGTGCCCGACTCGTACTCGGGTCTATGTGAACGCAGCCTAACAGCCTGCCCACGCCAGAGGTAAGGTAAGGTAAGGTAAGGTAAGTAAAATACGTCAGTGACTGACCTGTAGTTGGGAGTGGTAAGTGTGTCGGTCCACGCGGCGACGCAATGAGTCGCTTGTCTGCTGTACATATACACGTCTGCGGGGATGCAGTGCGTGCGCCGGAACAGAAAGACAAATCCGTCACCTTGCTCACACTCGCTCTCGATCCGCGTCTCACCACGGTAGGCATCACACACGCCTTTCTGCTGCGCCTGCATACGCAAACACACACACACGCACTCTATAGCTTGGTGGTGGTGTAACCGTGGGACGTTGGACTTGTGATCACGAGGTCACTGGTTCGACTCCCGGTCGCATCGCTATCAAGTGGTTACAGGCCTACTACTTGGATGGGTGACTGTCTGTGGACAGGTAAACCATCTCGGTATATAAGCAAAATCAAAGTCAACTCAACCTTCTGTCCCTTCGGGGTAGATAAATCGAGTCTGTCAGACTGGGGTTATGGCAGGGCGCAGTCACCTGTGTCGGGTGGCAGCTAACACTGTGTGATCCCCTATTGCAGGTGACGCTCCGTCGCTCCGAGATGAATTTCCCATGAAAAGCTATTAACTATTAGCCATAACCAGTGACTTCACTAATTTTTGCTAACTGCAGACTTTCCTTTATTTTAAAAGTAAAGTAAAGTCCGAAACTTAAGTGATATAGTGACCATAAGCGCTTTACGGTCTCGGCAGTGGCAGCTGATTGTCATCAAATAAAGACTTCGCAGCTGATACTGCGGTCATCCGTTATATTAAAAAAGCTGTGTATCGCACTCTGTGTGAAACCCATCGCACAGCTACGGAGCGTCACCTGCCATATGGGGTCACACAGTGCTACCTGCCGCAAGACACAGGTGAACGCGCCTCGCCTTAACCCAAGCCAAGGAGACCGCTACTCGATTTTCCTACCCCAAAGGAATGGAAGGCTGAGTTGTCGCTGGATTACGCGCGCATCAGCGAACAACTAGACCCGCAGTGCAGCCAGCAGACATGGCCACCACTAAATAGATCTTCACCCCATAGCCCGCTCATGACACTTCATGTTAGGTTTACACGTATAGTAGATTTTCGTTTAACAATGTAGAACGTTGAATAGTAAAACTCTTCGGCTGACGACTGCGTCACCAGAATTTAACGGTCTACATAATGCACGTAAGCATTGATGGCGTTCGTGAATTTGGTGAATTTTGCACCTGCTGCCAGTGCTGTATTATTGCGTAACCTCATCTGGCAGGAAATGAATACAAACCGCGCAACTGCTGCTAGCCAACCTAACGTACTAATAGCACTGCAGGCTGACATTCGACAGCGATGACGTAAATATTCCATAACCTGGGAGTGCAGAGAAATTCCCTCTAATGGACCGGATTATGCGCAGGTAACTGAATTATGACATCGAGAGTCGACAGCAATATTGCTGCAGATAGCTCTGTCGCGCTGATAGAAAACATAGGTCTACCGCAATCTTCCCATGATTTCAGCCTTCTTTCAATGCATTCTTAAGTATGAGTTCAGGCGAATTTCACTGAAAGCTAATACCAATCTGCGACAATACTCTGCGCACGAATTTTTGTCATCTTGTGTCTGCGTTCTGCTATGACGCCAGTATTTTTAGTTAGCTAGTTAGGCCTAGATTACATTTTACAATTACACCAGTTGTTTGTGCTATACAGTACTTATTTTACTGAGCTTATTTTTAGACACATTGGATGTCAACGAGTTCCTTTCAACCACAAGAGGATAGTTTCCATCGCCCATAAATCTAATGCACTGACTTCACTTTGACAAAGGACAGTGGGTGACTTCAATTTTTGACTTAAGACTTTCGCTGAACCTTCTCGCTAAGCGCAAACGCCGGACACAGACCGAAGTTTCTGCTCAGTGAAAGACTCAGCAAAAGTCTAAATCAAAAATTGAAGTCACCCACCGTCCTTTGTCAAAGTGAAGTCAGTGCATTAGATTTATGGGCGACGGAAACTGTCCTAACCACACTCGGCTCGCACTTGGTACTGTTTTCGAAACTTTCCGCTGCAGTCGTGCGCCATAAAGCATGTAGTCTGTGTGATCTGAGCGTGTTTAAGTACGTTACAGCACTGTCTGAAGTGGTATAAGCTCGCACTGCGTACTCGCTTACCCACTCCAGCAGTGCGGTAGCCGGTAGCCTATCTAGTGTACTGTATACCTTATCGAAGAGATGTACACTGTAGCCGCCGTGCAGAGGACACGGCACGCGGTGCCGACCAAGTCTTGCACGGTCGACAATCAGCCAGTGATCAGTCAGCAAGGACGAGTCGTGGCAGATGACGCGGTGCATGCGTCCGATGACGACTGACGCACGAATCTGGAACACATCCGAGGAACGTCGGACGAACTGATAGCACGAGTAGCGAGCACTGCGCTGACCCCGAGTCTCGTACGCCACCATGTACCGATCCGACAGCACCACCTGAACAGATGCATCTACACAGCCAAGCCTTGCGCAAGGCT
>Ga0056128_1006537_pt1 | contig 14713 bp, 7 predicted proteins | sample WorMetLIZISLAND2_FD_71113 | JGI IMG/M metagenome (GOLD analysis project Ga0056128, IMG submission 71113) | Marine gutless worms symbiont microbial communities from Max Planck institute for Marine Microbiology, Germany - Olavius geniculatus... ...
AAAATTTGGTGACGATCGGTTCAGGGGTTTTTGGTTGGCTGAGGGTCAAAGTTTGCATTTTCCCATATACTTTGAAGGTCGTCCTTACAACACTCACACTACCGTGTGAGTGTGATATATTTATGAAATAAAGTTGACACAGTCCTAGTTTCTGAAGTCTGTGTGAAATGTAAGATGCTTCCTGCACTGTTGCTGTTGCATGAATCGAAACGGTTTTTAAATTCTGTTTCAAAAAATTGTTTTGTGTCCTTTGTTTGCTCTCTTGCTACTACGAACTTCCAATCCAGTCAGGTGTCTTAGTCATTTTCAGGTATCGTCATGATAGCAAGTATTAATGCACATGAGCAGTCTGTTGTTTAGTAGGCAGTGATAATAATAATAAACATCGCTTTGTTTAGTAGGCAGTGATAATAATAATAAACATCGCTTTGTTTTGTTGGTTTGTGTTGGGGGTGAGTGAGTGAGTAGAGTTTAACGTCCCACCCGACACAGTATAGGTCATTTTGGGGATGGCCTTTCCAGGCGGAATGCACACAAACACATAATAATGGAAGAGTAAGTTTTTCCTTTACAATACAGAAACAGATTAACCTTTACAGAAACACAAAACACAAAAAAATAAGCTAAACCTAAAATTGTAAGAACTCCATTCTATTCGTGCATATGCAATTAACAATAATGGTAGTTCTGATAATCTTTCATGTTATACTCCAGACAGTCATTTATTTCAGAATGCTGTCTACTGGAGAACAGGGGGGTTTGTGTTGGCGATTAAGCAGAATGATTCTATTAAATTATTGCAATATGGTACAGGGCAAGTAAGCAGGTAAATAAATTTGTGCACAATGTTGATGGGAAACCTTTCTAATCTGAGTGCAGAACATATTCAAAAGTTAATGAGTGCACACTACACGTGGTTTGCTTCGTCCACAGGACTAAGCAAATTGACAGAAAGCTTTAAGACAAAGTAAACCAGTGAACATGGAAAGCCCAAAAACAGAGTCAGCATGTGCTGGGAAGTTCATAATGAACTATTGGGAGTTTGAAACTGAGTTCTGTAGCAGAAGGCAAAATTTGCAGTAGTATGTCATGTCCAAACAATTATGGAATGCTTACAATTTACAGGAATAATTTTTGTTATCAGCATTTACATTGGTCATCAAGTATCGTGTTGTAGAATTATTTTCTTGGTGCTTTTTTCATTTTCAGTTTGGTATTGTGTTACACAGTACAAGAACACCAGACATATGTTACCCGAACTAAGTTTTGTTCTGTATGTACGTATGATAAGCTGAGTTTAGCAGCAAATATCATGACATTATAGTTCAGAAAATTAGACGAGTCTGCAGTTGAATGCTTTCTGTTTTCATTTGTTATTCTTTTTCATAATGCTGTTCGTTTGCATGTGCTTACTTTTGGGGTGTGCTGTTTTATTGGATTTTGTTCGTTGTTGTATTATATTTGGATAGTGGATATAAATATCGGCTTGCCTTTTGCCTTTCCATAACATTACATCATGTCGTTATTTGCATGAACTAACCACATTTGTAACCGTAGTTCTTATTTCTGTGATCTTATGCTAATGTACAAAAGTAATGCTGAAAATTTTGAACACTTAGTTCATTTACATTATATGGTATATTTTATTTATATATTTTTTATTGATAACAGGAAAAAGAAAACCCAACAAAAAACAAGCAAAAATTAAACTTAGAAAATACGGCTGTAATTTAGTTGTCTTTGCATTATGGTCGGTCCATTTGTCACGGAGATATCGTTTCTATGGTATCTATGGTGTGTGCTGATGGATTTTTTTGGAAATTTGTCATCTGTGAATCTCGATACAAAGATGGACGAACTGGTTAGTGGTTTTGTTGGGCCATAAGGTCAGAAGTTAAGGTCACAGAATAACATAGTAACTGATGTGATGAAGCAGAAGCTTGAGGCATCGAATAATCCGACCATTTAATAATACTAAATTGGCAATTATTGATTGTTTTGTTTCCTCTGCAATACACTTAAGTGCTGCTCTTGCAGTGCCACTGGGTGGGAGGTTAAGTTTTTTTGGTTTCAAACTGTGATCAGGATACAGTCAAGTACTTCTTGGTGTTCAGAGTAGTTAGACTAGTTTTATGCTATCCATATTTGTTCCATAGTTATCACACCAATTTATTAACTAATATTTCTACCTTTGATTTTTTCTGCCAGAGTTGCGTATGTTCAGTAGTCACGGACAGTAAGCTGTGTTATTTTCTGTTCTTGAGTTGCAAGCGTGTGATCTGATTGCTGAATTACCATATACAGGGTGGTCCAAAAAATGGCACAATTTTTTGTATGCTTTAAAACTTTATCAAATATTAACCGATTTTTAAAAACTTTTTTTCACTGTCGGAATCAGTAGACAATTTGTAATAAAACTATTATTATACACTATGTCCCAAAAAATATCCCCGACATTTTCGATCGTAACTTCTTCCAGGCAGCCGATGGTAAAGATTTGGTGATACTAGCTTGCACCGTTTTTGACTGATCCACCCGTGTGATGGACAGATGGACAGACAGAATTGCGATGGCTAAGACGTGCTAAAAGCAGTAGCTGGTTTCGCGCATAAAAATCGGTTAATATTTGGTGAAATTAAAAAGCATACAAAAATGGTGCCATTGTTTTGGCCCACCCTGAACAGTAGTAGTTTTCTTTGTTACTTTTTTCGAAATACTTTCACTAAGCTTCTGTGTTTATTAAGGGCAAGCCGTATGATTAGCATTGTATAGGTTTAGATGCATATAAAGAACTCTGTTTTGCTACATTATTTTTGAAGCATTTTATGGCTTGGGCCATTTACAGTGGTCAACTTGTTTTGCTTATGTACACTGTGTCCCAATAAGAAGTGGACCCATGGAACATCGTCAATAACTGCATTTAACTAAAACTGTCATTAATGTGAATCAATGTTCAACATCCTTAGTTAATTTGAAAAGAGTACACAAAATTCAGTGCAAAAGTATGAACCATAAACAAATAAATTGAATTTTAAAAACTTTCGTTTTTTTCATACCGTTACAAACAGGCGTTAAATACAGGAGCCTGCTATAGCCTGACGTCATTAAAACATCACTGTTGTATAACTGCAAAAAAGTAACAAGTGATGGTTTGTTTTGAATAATGTAATTAAGTTTCAATTAAATTTTTGCACCAAGTAAAGAGTAATGGAGCAAAAAAGTTTATCAAAGACAATCCGCTTAAAAGCTGAAGAAGTTGCTAATGACGATTAATCAAACCGACACTGTGGATCACAAATCTGGCAGTGGTAAAATGCGTAAGTCACGGATTGTTGGCAATATTTATTTAGTCAAGAAGCTGGTATTAAGTCAAGAAAATGCACTGAGAAAGAGAAAGACATTTTGAGCACAAGCAGTAACTGTAAAACGGTAGGCAAACTGTTATGTAGGCCTACGAGAAACTGCTGTGCTGTAAACTTTATATTTTGAGTAATGTAATTTAAATGCTAATAAAATTGGCATTGATGCATTATTTTGTTAACTGTTAAATTCGTTCTTCTTAGCTTAATTGACAGTTATTATGTTCATAATTTCAGACGCAACTTTAAAGTTTTTACCGAATTACAAATATCTGTTATGGGGTCTACTTTTTATTGGGACACAGTGTAGAATATAGATGGAGTTCATTGCGTGCAGTGCTGATTTGTATTTTTGAGGGGGGATAATTTATTTTGACTTTTGTTTGTTTACTCTATTTTTCAGCTTTGGTTTGGAAACATGCATATGGTCCAATGCTTGTGTTCTTGACATTATAGCATTTTTTCATGGATTTTACTGGTACAGAAATTGCTTGTTTGCCACCGTATGATTTTTGAATGCATTCATTTCATTTACATCAGATTAAGTACTGTTTTTAATTTTATTTTATTTCGTAGTACCAGACTTTGTTAATGTTTTGTTTTTCAATTATAAATATTATTTTGTTTGTGCTTTGTATGACAGGTGTATTCCCGACTTGACTTGATGTGCGCTTATACTGTGATTTTCTGCATTAAGTTCTATTTATCATTAATGAGTCATATTTTCTGCAGCGGTTAGGCATTTGTGTGTATCATTGTAGCAGTACACATGCTGATGGTATCCCTCTGGCGAATTTCAAGAAGAACAAGCACCATCGGTGAGATTGCTTTTCACTTTTCAGAGCTTCGGCTGGTGTAGTCTTTAAAATTTGACAGTTTTGCCGTAAGTTTCTTGAAACGTAACTTTCTGGAAACACTAGATTTCTAATTATACAGAAGTCGTTATATTGGACTGTGATCGAAATATTCCAACACTTTTTTTCCAATTTTAAAAATTTTTAAAACTGTCACTCAGTTTTTGGAGATAAAGTCTATGATATGTCTGGATGGCCACTATATGGATGTTGATTCATGATTTTCTGTACAGTTCAGATTTGTATCATTTGTTTGTTATCAGTTCTCACACTGCTGAAGTTACATCAGTGAAACAGAAGCGAAGTAAAACGTTCTCTGAGCACCAAATGGAGTCCAAGAACGATGGGTGTGTGAATTACTGTTTTTTTTATTTATTTATTGGTGATTTTTTTTCTGCATGACGTGTCTGGAAACCTGATAAACCTGGAAATGTCATCGTAACCTGACGGCTGTCAAGGAAAATTCAGCGAATTAACCATATGTTGGGGAAATATAGGGAAAAATGTAGTTTATTGTTTGCTTCACATTTAGGTGATGCTTAGTATTTAGCAGCATAGTTTCAGAATAATATTTTGAATTATTTGCTCATTTTTGTACACTGTATTATGTTAGCACTGTCTTGTGTTTCTGTACTGCTCATATGCTTGATGAGTTTGACCACAATTTTGGGATGATTACCACATTGTGTAAGTGAAAGAACTAAACTGGCAATGGATATCGCAGTCTACAGTGTTCATCGCATTGGTTTTTGTGCCAATAGTACTTCGATTTACTTATATTTATTTGTAATACAGCCGGGAGACTAAAATGAAGAGATGTATTTGCGAAATGCAAGTGTTGCATTGTGCTGTAAATGTGTGGTATGTTATTTGCAGCTCTAAGCATAACAAAGATGAGACCACGCGGTCACGAAAGTCGAGGCACACATTGTCAAAGTCACGATCAAGGTCAGGCTCATCACCAGCCAGTGCAAAACTACAGCAGAGGTTAGTTGTGTTTGTCGGCCGTTATCTCGGCAATTCTGCAAACAATTAAGCTAACAAAAGTGTATTTCTATTTTTAAATGCTCGTGCGGAATGTCCATCAGCAAAAATTGCACCAATGATTGGTAATAGCATTGATATAAGTTTGGGAATTTTCTGCAGATCTGCATCATTTTCAGCAATGAATACAGCGTGTGATTAGCCTTAGCATTCTTTTAACAGCGGATACATTTCTATTTTTAAATGCTCGTGCGGAATGTCCATCAGCAAAAATTGCACCAATGATTGGTAATAGCATTGATATAAGTTTGGGAATTTTCTGCAGATCTGCGTCATTTTCAGCAATAAATACAGCGTGTGATTAGCCTTAGCATTCTTTTAACAGCGGAGACATCTAGGTACTTATCGGTGCTCGAACTAATAATTGCAGAATTTAGACAGTCGGCTCACAGAGAACTGTTTTTACATGATACTTGTAGTGATGCAGTGTAAACGAGTTGAAAAAAGGTTACAGGTTGTGTATACCTACAGAGAATCACCTGCCATATGGGATTACACACCTGCCACCCAACACACGTGAATGTGCCTTGCCTTAACCTCAGCCGTAAATGCCAGTACTTGTTTACCTACCCCAGAAGGATGGAAGGCTAAGTTGACTTCGTTGTTGGTTATAAGCACTCACCCATCCAGATGCTAACCACTTGATACGTCAGTGTCTTCTATCTCTTCCTGGTGGGCGCATCTTGCACCAAGTGAAAAATAGGGGGAAAGTTTTGATAAGGTTGCAGATCAAAACTTCCTCCCCTTATTTTCACTGGGCAAACTACACCCTTAACAAAACTTCCCCTTGTTTTTTACTTTCCTTCTATTTTTCAATCTACGCTCTTAACGAAATTTTTTTGCTAGAGGGGAAGAAGCCCAAAAATGGAGGTGAAAACTTAAGTCAGAAATTGGGGGAACCTGTGCCCAAAACTGGGGGAGTTGCACTCGATTTTGATTGCAGATTTGGGGGGATAGAAGCCACTGGGTAGCATCCCGTCCAGGAGTCAAACCCTTGGCCGTGAGTCTGACATGCTGTGTGGTAGGTCGACACGGTCGAAGGAATCTCAGAACTCGTACAAGTCAAAAAGCTGGTCGCAGCACAGTGGCTCTGGGCGGAAAACGACCACGCTCGCCAGTTCTGCCAAGAAACGGCACAGGCGGAAGCCAAGAAAACGTGAGTTGGGGAAATCCCGGTCTCCAGCCTCACACCGCAGCCGCTGCTCCAGAGACAGAAGTCGATCGCCGCTGATTGCTTTCAGTTCACGCCGGAGGTCTGTGTTTTTCTAACTTTTGCTCATTGCATCACGCTGTGAATTACTGCTGTATCCATATGCCACATATGTTGATCGTATTCATTTTTGTTGATATTTGTTTGTTTGTAATATGAGCTGGATTTTTTGTGTATTTCCATTTGTATTTTTATTATTCTCTGCTGAAGTGTTGATGTTTAATTAATTAATGTTTGTGCAGTTAATGTTTACAGCACAGGATATTTATTTTTCATGTCTACAGGCTTCAGCCAGGGTGTCACATTGTAAAGTGTAAAGAGCAAACCTTCTTGCTGCCAGTTGTCTTTGACATTAAGCATTGAATTATTGTTTAATTATCGAGAGAAGCTGACTGATAAATAATTGGCGTAATGCTATGCATTGGTCTCTGTGTTTACAGTCTTCCAGCTGTAGCTAGTTTTTTTGCTGTGTGTTCAGCATTATGGTCTTCATAGTTCAGTGAGGCCTTCCTTTTTTGGTTGACTGAAGTAGTCTTGTGTAATGTGTATGTTGCCTATAGCTCTGATGACTGAGCGTACAGTACGGTATATTCTGAAGTGAGACATTGATCATTATTTATCGTCCTTCTCCCGTCACAAACTTGTGTCATCTGGTCGATGTGGCCTTGATTTATTTGGCAGCATATTTAGTGAAGTGAGTCTCAGCTGTCAAGCTGAGTAATCTTATTATAATGCGCAGAAAGTCTGTCCGTCTGTCTGTTTGTCTGTACTGTGTCGGGTGGGACATTAAACCCTACTTACTCACTCTGTCATACCTCTCTGGCGCCTTTTGTGTTGAACGGTCGTGGACCCCGACCGTGGCGTTTGAGTCCTTGGGTCTTAGGTTGGGCCTATGTGCATCCCCACCTTGTCATATGAACTGGTTGAACTCTTGCAATAGCATTTGCCATTGTGATAGCACCATGAACATTGGCACTGGCATTTATATCATCATTATTATTTTTAAATTTTAAAAAAATTTATACCCTTCGTAGTAAAGATTTCAAAAGTTAAAAATAAAAACCAAGTTGCTGGAGTGTCACCAGTCCAAATCGGTAGGAACTGTAAAGGTTCCTTTGAAGGCTTCAGAGTTGTAGCGCTGGACCGCCAAAAAGACTCGCTGAAATAAGTATGTGGTTTTGCGACAGTCTCCCGAGACATCTGACAACCTGCGGCCAAGCTCGGTGAAGAAGGAAATTCCAGTAGAATTTATCTGTCTGAGTGTTTCCATAGCCAAAGGCTGGAATGTATGTGAAGGTGGAAGTGATGAATATTTTGCAGATTTCCTGGCCGCGGCATGCTCTGCTGCGCCACCTGGACTAGCAGAGAGCATGAGATAGGAATTCGCCAGTGTATTATTATTATTATTATCGCTGTCGGTGTGGCAGGTCGGTGAGTAGTGGTGGCAGTCGTTTCTCCGGCAGCTGTAGTTCATCTCAGTCTCGCAGTCCTTCAGTGAGACGTCGTCGGGGCTCTCCCAGTCACCTTGACCGTCGTCGTATAACCAGGTGCACATCAAGCTCTCTCCGCTCATGCTATCTTTATTTTATTCAACTTCGTTTCTGGAGCAGTGAGCCATAAATATATTGCAGTATCATTGGCGTGAGGTTGTATTATTTATTGCTACTCATTTTCTGCATTCTTTGTTATTTTGTGAGTTTTGTTGGATTGCTTTCTGCTGCGTTGAACTTAAATGCTGTATAATGTAAATTTTGGTTAGCAGATCTGTTCATTATTTCTGTTGTATTTTTTGCATGTTTTGTGTTACTATTTTTACTGTTTAAATGGCATATATTTGTTTGCTTCTGATTTTGTTATTTGTACATGTCAGTTTATGTTAGATTTTATCCACAATTTGTTTCAAGTCAGTACTTTCTTTTGTTTCACATAGCAGAGGGCTTGGATTTTTTGTTTCTTTTGTTTGCTGTATCATTTATGCGCCGGCATCATTGTTGTCGTACAAGGGCCCGCTCTGTTTCCAAAGATTCCGCTAGACGGCAAGCCAGTTACAGGTCCAGTAGACGTTCACTGATGGCCCGATCCGAATCACGTGACAAGATGGAAGGTAGCAGCCATTTGCAGTTCCGCCGATGATGATGACGACAGGGTAGTTGCAGTGTTATTCTATCATCAACTCTGTGGTGTTGGTTAAAATTTGTTCTGTATCAATACTCTCTGGAACTTGATGTTTATGTGATTGTATTGCTGAATTACCATGCACACGCTAATGCATCAAGTCATCACTGTCATGGCGATCGTAGTTTTAAAATTGCCTAGATAGCCTAATTACTGCTAGGAGCACATCAGTATCAGCTGATATTAACATTGCAATAGATCAATCACTCGTTTGTTTGTAGGCTGGATTTGCAAATTGATACGGATATATATGGAATTGGCTTTAAACTAATCTCATCATTTGTTTGTAATCTTCAGGAGTCTTATATTTCGAAAACTCACTGTAAAGTGAATTATTTTTGCAATTTAAAAAAAAACTAAGAGTAATATTATTTGTTTATTGTACGTAGTGTTTCTTTGACATTTTTGGTTGGGCAGCAGATAGAGCATCTGGTTTATTTAAAAAATCCTTAACAACTACTCGCAAAACTGTATTTTTTTGTTAACTGACCTAACTGAGGTAAAAAAAATCTGAAGTAAGATTATTCTTCTTATTATTATTCTGTTATTCAGTAGTAAGTGCATAATTTTTGTGTGATTTTAAATATAGTTAAATGTAAACTTGTTTTCTGTCATAGAATGTACAGTTTGTGACTGATAATTTCACGTCAAAGTCTAACGTGACTTGGTTTTTTTTAACTTTGCGACATAATTGTAAAATGAAATGCATTTATTATTACAATTTTTGTTATTATTATCATTAGCTCGGTACTCATGTTAATTGATATCATTCGGCTGGTGTAATGTGATGTGCTGCAGCGCTCGTAAGCGGCCGGTTCCATATTATCGACCAAGTCCTTCTCCGAGCTCTAGTCTGAGTTGGTCAAGTCTTTCTCCAGTCTTCCGCTTCTCTCATAGTCCACTACTCAACCGGCGAAAACGCCGGCTTCGGACTGGGTCTCCAGCACTAGCTCTGTGATCACGGACGGTCACACTGCAGCATAGACACTGTAACATCTTTTTTAATATTAGTTATTATTAAATGGTTAAAAATGTTTAATTGCTACAGCTCTTTATAGGAAACCTCTCTCAGAGCTACGGAGCGTCACCCGCCATATGGGATCACACAGTGTTACCTGCCACCCAACACAGGTGAAGGCGCCCCACCTTAACCCCAGCCAGATAGGCCGCTACTCGATTTACCTACTCCAGAGGGATGAAAGGCTGAGTTGACCTAGGTGGCTGGTTACATACCAAGATGGTTTACCTGGCAAACGGCGTAGAGTAACTTCGTTGATCGTCGAGCCGTCAGTTATACTTACCGATACATGGTTATTACAATTTGCCGTGACTTAGTTCTAGGTGAACATCTCCAACTTTGCCTGGAAAAGTGTTGACGTGGATGATTGCTGCAGAAAAGCCGGCAGTAGGCCTACGTGAATCTTTGAAATGGTGCAAGATAGGACCAGCATTTTTGCTCATTGTTCACTGACAGTGCAGTGTGGTATGTGCGTTTTTCCATTAGTACCAAGTCAACAATTTGTGATGACCTTGAACGGTCATTAAGCACTCCATGGCACATGCATCTTTTGGTGAGGCCGACTCACACTTTCAGCGTGTGACTGATTGTGAAATGCTGGACCATTTCATCAGAATAATTGATTGCAGCATCGTACAGTTTTCTTGCAGCAATATGGATTTTTTGTTAAAATCTCAAAATTTGGTTAAGATGGAGATGACACTATAATGGCTCCTTTTGTTCATTTACGATGTTAATCGATTGTACATTCTATTTTTTCATTGCAGTGTGTTGTATTGCAGTTGCTTCTGTCCCTATACCTGGTGGGCACAGTTTGCACCCAGTGAAAAATAGGGGGGGAAGTTTTGATAAAGTTGTAGATAAAAACTCCCCCTCCTATTTTCACTGGGCAAACTACACCCTTAACAAAACTTCCCCATTTTTGTACTTCTCCTCTATTTTTCAATCTGCAAACTTAACAAAATCCCCCCCCCGCTATTTTTCACTGGGCAAACTACACCATTGTCAAATCTCTCCCCTTGCTATTTTTTTACTTCCCCCTATTTTTCAATCTACACCCTTAACAAAACCTTCTCTAGAGGGGGAAGAAGCCCAAAATGGAGGCTAAAACTTGAATCAGAAATTGGGGGGAGCATGAGCCCAAAACTGGGGGGGAAGTTGTGCCCAATTTCAATTCCAGATTTGCGGGGATAGAAGCCACTGTTGTATTGTATCTTTATGTTGAGGTTGCATAATGTTACGGTAGCTTGTGATTCGGGATATGCTGGACAGCAGACCAAGATCACCTCTTTTCAGCACTGAAACATGTGTATAAGTGCTTGTTCCTGTTTTTCTTTGTAATGCTGACAATATTATTGTACATATCACATAACTTATTTGAACATGCAGTATTTGGCTATTACCGCAGTGCGTTGGCATTGGAGTCTGTTTTTTCATGATTGCGGCTATTTGTACACCGTGTCTCAAAAAAAAGTCAAAATTGTTTTTGGCATAACGTTGTTAAATTTCCATCAAAAAACGTCGCAAAACGCCATAGGCTAAATAGGCCCCGCTGGCCAGAAATGATATTTTCTGGCTTGTGTGGCTTTCATTTGTAGGGCAGACGAATATGCTGAACATGTCTAAATCCTGCCCATTCAGCCAAACTGCAGGAAGTCCAAAGTCGGGCAGTAAACTTCTCCTGCACTTTCGGGCAGAACTTTAGCGCTAAACGCATTTAAGTGAAATTTTGAGGTAAGCCGTACGCTGTCGTTCATTTTGTGTGTGCTGTTAAGTCATATGGTGTGTTTACACGATCCAGCAAACTTCCAGCAGACTTCCAGCAATTCACGTGTATTTTGAATACGTTTGCTGGAAGTTTGCTGGATCGTGTATACACCCTAATAGCCTCTTGACTGGCATCAACCCCGGAAACGACTCACACGTTTAATGCAAGTCACAGGCGTTTGGATTCAGCGGCGGTTGCTTAGCAACGCACCTACGTACGAGCGGCCGGTCGTGATTCAATCCATTTCGTCAATTTGTTAATGACGTTAGCGTTGAGCCGAGCGCGTTGTGGCGTCTGACGATACAAACGACGCCATAGGAGTCGAGAACCACCTTCGTCTATAGTCACGTGACCACTGCCGTCTAGTCACGTGACCTATTAGCGACCCCAAAAATCGCGCAGGCATGCGTTCGTCAGCGCGTCGTAAAGAACTAAGATTATTCGCGGCGTACGTGACGTCACGCGGACTAAACCGTGGCCGGAAGGATGGACGGATCGATAAGCTGGTCCTCAGTGAGTGGAGTGCCGCAGCATTTGTTCGGCAGCGACGACGACAAAGCGCCAACAATTGCGATCGGAAAGCGAGATATTGGCGAGCGCGAGCGACTGAGGGCGTCGTTGACGCGATTCCTCCAATCCAGTCTCAGTGTGTAAGCACTCGATCTCGGGTCCAACAGGCAGATCGGTCTGTTGCAAGACTTGCCGACGACATGAATAGAAACACGCAAACGTCGGCGCGACCATGCAGCCGATTTCTGACTAGTGCCGTCAGCTGCTAAGCTTGTTTGTATGGATCTAACTTAACGTCACACAGCTGCGCATTTTTAGTCGCTCCGAAGTTCTGCATAGTATGCTGCAGCCTCTGCCTACTGGAAGTCGCGGATGTCCCAATGCAGTATGCGACTCAGCAAAATAACTAGAAATTTCTGAATGATGGAAAGAAAAAAAAACATTATCAGTAAAACAGTGTATGTTTTGGTAACAAAACTTTTGGGTACCTACGTACGTACCACCACACGACTTAATATCCAGATTATTTAAGTTAAGCTCAATAAATACTGTGGATCTCTCTGCTTACTGTATTGGTTCTGTTTAGCTTGTTATTCAACTGTCCTGGTCCTGGTCGTTGTTTTTACTACCTTGTTTTGGTATTTGTCTGTTCTTACTTTAGAACTTATGGATTTATCTGACTGTACTTGTGTATTAAGGGCAGTGTTCAGTACTTTTAGTCTCACTGTCCGGCCCTACTGCATTGTCATTTGCATGTTTTAAATTGTTTTATTGGACAAATAAAGATTGATTGATTGATTGATTAATATGTTAATAAGTTATCAGTTAATAAGATGCATGGGCCTACATAATAATAATATTATTATTATTAAACGCACTGTCTAAAACAAACGGTAAAAGGGTTTGTAACTGTACAATTGTGTTACGCCAGTATTACGAGTAATTAGGCCCTACATTAATTATGCAAAATGTGTTGTGGCAAAACCGTAGAAGTCCACTTGTTCAGTTTTGTGTAAATCGTCAGGCTGATAACTGTTCATGCAAAAACCGATTTTTCTAGCAAAATAATAACGAAAATGAGTGCAGTCGCGCATAACAGAAGGATTAATCAGTTAATTAAACGCATACAATCGCTGGTACTTTCATTCATAACGGTTCAGTGACGAGCTTAAGTGGACATATTCGGTCGTTAAATTTTGAAATGCGAATATCTCGAAAACATGTAAAATGGACTTATACGGTTTTAGCAATGCCACACGCGAAATTGCGTCGAACGCAGCATATGCGAGTTGCAAGAGCATCCGACAGTCAAGACAAGGGTCTCAAGTAGAAGTTTATGGGATGTAGCAAACACGGCTAAACTGTTGGCCGGAAAGCTCTTCATTGATCTGGACGACTCTAGGAAAATATTTCATTAATGAGCGTTTTTTCTGTGTTGTTAATTTGTTTTCGTGTTTGTCAGTTGCAACTCCATCACCCGGCCGCTAAAAGCCGAAGTGCGCAGGACTCGCGTAGATGAATCAGTAGGCGGCAGTTTTTTTGTCGAATGCCACTGCAAGGTGAACGACACGATGTGTAGTGTAATCTCTGAGACTCCATGGTGATTAACGTCACGTCATCAGAGCGTCACTTCCAGCTGCTAGTTGCCGGTGTCACATTAAAATGTTTCCCACATGAAAAAATCCGCCCGGGGAGAGAATCACGGAACTCCCCCTTATTGAAATATCGCCGGCCCCTTAACAAGTCTTCCCATCATAGGATCGCCCCCTCCTCCCAGAAAAGTCTCCCCCGGCCGACAATTTACCGGTAAAAATTCGTCCCGTTTGGGCGGCCGCCGGGCGGAGCAGATTTTTTCCGGTAAATTGTCGGCCGGGGGAGACTTTTCTGGGAAGAGGGGACGATCCTATAATGGGGCACTGGCCTCCAGACGTCGAATGTGTAATTAAATCCAGCAGCAGTCGATGTACACCGACAACGTAATTGAATATTGATCCACTGCTGTCGACGGCGACGACTTCCTACTGTAGTCAGGCTGCTATACGCGCTGCGAGTCATCAAAGAGCGCGAAAACGCAGATCGCCTGTCAGTTGATCTCTGTGGAGTGAAGGGAACGCGACATAGCTATTTCACTACATTAAAAAACGGCAGTTAAAAAAATGCTGTTTTACTTTTTCCGCAACTAGAATCGTGGCCATGTGAAAAAAACGTGGGGGAACGAACGAAAATAAAAACAACGAAAAAAAGAAAATAATGCAAAATCGAGAGCCACGAAAATACACTTTTTTCGTCTAATGGCGTAACAGTTGGCTGTTCGGGTTATCCAATAGGAAACAGTTTTTACGCGCGAAAGCAGAATGGTTCGCGCGTCTTTGCCATCGTCTGTCCGTCTGTCTGTCACACTCGTGAGCTGTATCAAAACGGTGCAAGTTAGGGTCACGAAATCTTCACTGTGGGCTGCCCCAAGGTCTCTAGTTTATCGTGACAAAATTTCGTGCCACTGGGTGAAGGGGTTCCCCTCGAACGAGGGCATCGAAGAGGGGTACCTCCCCCCCTAATAAGACGTCATTTTGCCGTTATTGGCTCGAATAATGTGAAAACGGTTGCAGATAGGTACCAACATCGATGACCTTGAACGACCTTGAACCACTCAAAAAGAGGTTTTTAGTGAATTTTTCGCAATTTTTGGATGCAGCGCACATTTCAACACCGAATTGCGACGAATTGGCTGGAGATAGACCAAGACAACCTGCGTATGAAATTTTCAGCATTCAACGT
>Ga0056128_1006539_pt1 | contig 14711 bp, 8 predicted proteins | sample WorMetLIZISLAND2_FD_71113 | JGI IMG/M metagenome (GOLD analysis project Ga0056128, IMG submission 71113) | Marine gutless worms symbiont microbial communities from Max Planck institute for Marine Microbiology, Germany - Olavius geniculatus... ...
AAATTTTGTGTCGATCGGTTGAGGGGTTTCGGATCTGCGCGGGGTCGAATTTTGCCATTCTCCCTTTACTTAGCCGGTCGCCATTAACACAGGGCTGTGCTACCGCACGCCTGTGATCAGTCATTCAGTGAATCTGTCCAAAAACACTTACAGCAAGTTGTGTGCAAGATTGCAAATTAAACTTCGCTCCAACTGTTTGGAATGTAAACTTTCTCTAGACATTCACAAGTTTGCTTCCTTCTTGCTCCTTTTTTCTCTATGGCTTATAAGTTCCCTTTGTAACCTAGCTTTTAGGCGTTCATGATGCCTTGCACCACTCCTTGTGCATCAGATTTTTTGGGCAACGTTGTGCATTTTATATATTTATTTAAAAAATGATACAGCTAAATAGAGAGATAGAGCACGTTGTTTAATGACTAGCTAAAATATGTAGTACTTTGGTAGATGATGGTGACATTATAGGTAAATAATGGCTTACTGAATATTTTGCAGCTGGTAGAACTAGCTGCCACAGCAGTTGTAAAAGTTTACTGACGAGTGACGACTGAACTTTTCTAGAATAACTATAGAAAACAGGCGTCTTAAAGAAGATTATTGAGTCATTAGCTAATTAGATGGTCATTAACTAATTTGCATATTTTGTTTATGCCAGTGAAAACGGGTCACGTGCTGCAGCAACAAGGTCATATGCATATTTATCAACAGCAGCAGCAGCAGCAGCAATTGGCTGCGGAGCTGGCACATCGACGCAACTTGACCAATCAGCAGATTATTGAAAATGAACTGGCAAAGATACAACAGGAGAAGTTGAGAATACAGCGACAACAGGAGGCCATTGCACAGAAGGTACTGCTACTCCAACTACACTGTGTCTCAATAAAAACGTGCCACTTTTATTTTTTGAATAACTCTGTGAAACGTCAGCCGATTTTGACAATTTTTGGCAGGCAGCATCATGAATAAACTCTGGGCAGTCTAAGCACTGACTGCAAAGTGTTAATAACCATTACAACTTATTACGCACAATCGGCTCAACTCGGTGGTGTTCTGCTGAGTAGTAGATCACGTTCTTTGACTGCTGATGCTTGTGACGTTGTCGTAGGAGAGAATGCTGACAGAAATGATGAGCCGATCGGTTATCTCAAGTCCACAGCCAGTGGACAACACCGGCGCTGCTCTGATGAGGACGTCAACACAACCCTCATCATTATCATCATCGTCATCAGCAGCAGCTGCAGCAGCAGGAGGGGCTACCAGTGGTTCAGTGGATGTGATGATGACTCAGTGTAATAACAGCCACAACAATTCACTGCCACTCACGCTGGGACAGACGACGCTAGTGACACCCCGACCGGTGGCAGCAGTTCTACCTCAGAACAGCTCTGACGGTGCTGCACTCAGTTAGTATACTATTACTACTACTGCTACTAAGAAGAAGAAGAAGAAAAGATTTTGCCTAGACAGCTAGGTCCATTACATGGGAGTTTATTCCCTTTTTTGGCACTTTGACCCAGCAACGGTTGAACCCAGTTAACGTAGCATACAAACCAAACATAATTTTGTCTGCCCATTGTCAGATTTATTTCTGGGGCACGTTAACCACTGTGAACGCCAGAATTCAAACAGGCTAAGCAGATGCTTGGAAGAAAACGCCTTACGCCCTCAAAGATAGGATCTGCAGATTCTAGTGGGTGACCTTCTCACTGGACATGCTGACTTAAATTGGCACCTGACTCAGGTAAAGGATGGATTATCTCCTCTGTGTCAAGAGAGAGATAAAACTGTTCTATATTTTACTGTGTTTGTCAATCCATGATCTGTAAATGCTGCATGCTATAGGTTTCTGACTAAAGGATTATGCGGGGTCGGGAGGGGGAGCGTCATGCATTCTGCTATTTCCTGGATGACAAAAGCACTAATGTGGCATGTCATTTAGGTGCAATGGGTGGAATAACGTACAGTCTGCCACGGTCTTCGGAGTTCTTGGACGAGCAGAAGATGGACATCGTTAATGACTCAGGTAGGTCCAGCATTACAGTAATAACAATAATAACTAGAAGGGCACTTGGAAAGCACAAACCTCGGCCAGTGCTGTCAGTGTTCTCTGTTGTGTTCGCCAGGTGGCAGGACAATATTCGACACAGGCTTGCCCTGTCTGGCAGAAGTAAAGAATTCTTCAGTCTTATCAAGGATCTATTTTTACTCCTCGTGCGCTACGTTTTTAACATGGTGAAGAGGAGTATATGAGATCAGTGTAATATTGAGGACCGACCGACGACCGACCTCTGTTCCTGGAAGAGCCTTCCTGGAAGAACTTCAAATGGCCATATCTGCATAACGGTGCTAGATAGACGCATGGTCACTATGGACCACCCATAGAAAGTCTTCCTCCCGGAGTCGAGTGGTCACGTGACCGATGACGTCACGAGACCCCAAAAGGTCAAGGTCGTGACCCCATTATCTTTGAGGCGCCATATCTCCATAATTGCGCCAGATAGACAGTGGCGGTACTAGCCCGCAATATCTTGGGGGCACGGGCCCCCGCTCGATGGCGAGTGCAGTAGCGCGAGCCTATAGCAGGGGGGAGACAATTTCCAATAACAACTTCAATGCCAGTCACTATTAGTATGATATCAGTCCGGTCTCAAATTGACACCGGGTCTCTAATACAAGTTGAAAGGAACGAAAAAGCACTCGGAAGAGTACAGGAGAAAATAGTGCACACGAGGAGTACATTAGATTGGTCACAGTCTAATAATATTTCTTGTTGTGATTTTATGACTGCCACAAGATTATTCTTGCAGTTCATTTTTTGTTTTTCTAGGAGTTGTTTTGTGCCACTGTCAGATAATGCGGACCATAAAGGCATTGTGTTATTATGTCAGTCATCTGTGTTTCTGCGTGATGACTGTCTTGAGATGCAATTTCAGCAATATCTCTAGTATCCATTGATATATTTCCTATAATCTTTTGTTACTAATACATCTTGGACAGATAAATTGGTTAGGCTGTAGGGTCAAAGGGCAAAGGTCAAGGATCCAAATGATGGAGGCATGCACTGCTTGAGACTGCATCGACTTCTGACTGTATAGTTTACAGTTAGTCCAGAAATCAATGGCCGAATGGCATATCATTCTATTCGTTGTTGATGAAATTTCGAGAAAAAATGAAAAAAAAACTTTCCTTGCTATTTATTTTCCTTTTGTTCTTCTGTACCTCTTGATGAATATAATGATAATGATGATGACAAATAGTACATGCGTTAGCTTGATATATTTTATTTCGTAATGTGGTATATAATTTAGTATCATGTTAATAAATTTTGTAATTAGGACGTTTTGCCAGATAAGAAAAGACTGTTGGTAGGATGTTTTTGCTATTCTGCACTTTTAGTGTGAGGTTTTGGAAATTTGTGGAGTGCAGACTGATTGTGGTACTTTGTACGGTCTGGATACACAGTTGCCAATCTCCCATCTAATAGAATCAAAAGCAAACAGGAGGTATTTCTAGATGTTGCTCATCCAGTGCATGTGGGTCAGGTCAGAGATGATACGTGACGCCGACTCCCACAGAGTAGTAGACAATGATATGTATGTAGGTCAGACAACGGCAAAGCTGATTGGTGGAGTGGGAGCTGGCTACAACATGATGTCAGTGGATATGAACATGGCTGGTCAACAGTCGCTGATGATGAACCCAGCCGACTGTGTATGTCACTGTCTGTCTCTGTGTCTGTCTGTCTGTCTGTTTGTCTGTTTGTCTCTGTGTGTGGCTTGCAGTTCAAATCTTACCGCAGGTCATTTCCAAGCAACCTTGAGCATTTTGCTGTGCTCAGGTTAACTCAGCCTCCTACCCTCATGCGGATAAAGACTGCAAAAAGGATAAAATGCTGAAAGTGCTGATGTTGGTGTTCATGTTAATTCGTTTGTTTTTGCAAAAAGTGTGCACTGGAAATGAATAAAAACAAGTAATCTTAAGACAGAATATCAATCAGATTCGATATAACATAAACAGAATGTCTCAAAGTCTATCAAGCCAAAAAATATCGTTAGACATAGACAAATGAAGCATTGTTGTCTTGCATCTATGCTAACTCATCAGTAGGTTAGATTGTAAGTGCCTTTTGTATTATATAATTTATGCATATTTTTGTTACTATATTTAGAAAAACGTACTGTTTTTTATGAAGTTTTATGAGAATTGTGATAAACTGAGGTGCGCATCCCATGGTGGTGAATTTCGTTTGATGATGATGATGATGATTATGGTTATTAATTCTCAGGAAATTCCCAGCGAGCTGATGAATCAGTTGGATGATCATACTGTTGATGGAACGCTAACATGGCTGTGATTGGCTGCGAGTGACTGGTGCAAGACTGTGATTGGCTGCCGATGAAACAAGGATTTGACATATTGGATTCACATTCAACTTAATTAATGGGCTGTGTAACGTCGTTCGTTTTATTGGGAAATGAGGAATTAATGTGAAAACTGTATGTCGACTGTCTCCTTAGTCATTGCAGTGTGCAACACTATTTCTGCCTGAATTACGTTATTTTTCATTAAAAAATATAATACGTAAAGCTGCGGAAACTGAAACTAACACTTAGTCATATGATTAGTTATAAAAAACGTTAGCAGTTAATTAAATTTTGATAGTTAAAATTTTGACTAAAGTCATATCGGTAAAATATTATAAAGTAGACTCATTGTCACTATGAGAAGGACCTTACATCATTTCATTTGCCACTTTTTTCCAGAAAATGACAATATTTTACTCAGTCTACAAGTCTGGGTTAAAAAAGCTCTCAATAGTTGTCTTCAAGTGCATCCGTCAAAGTAGCTAAAAAATTTGCTAAAAATGTGCTTGCAGTTGGCTTTTAATCAAAATTAACTATTAATTAGTGTCGTTAATTTTTGTAAAGCTAACTATTGAAAAACATAATTCTTACTAGCTGTAATACTTATATTTTTATCTTGCAACAAGGCCGGGTTCTCTGTTCGATGTTTTTGCACTTCTGCTGTGTAACAATTTTTGAAACACTTTTTGTAACTTGTCATAGCATATTGTCTGCTCAGCGCTGTTTGCTATCTTATCACATCATATATAATCGGCTACTGCACTGATGATGGTGATAACTGGCAAATAGCTATTGTTTTTATTTTTCATGTCACTGAATAATATTGGCTGTCATAATAAAAAGAGTCTGCTAATCTTTTTATTTATTTCAATCTAATTAAAATGTTTGCATCATAATGGTTGCGTGCATGTATGTTTTCAAAGCTTTGTTGTCTGTGAGCCAAGAATCATCAAAATGTTCTGCTGCTGCTAAAGTTATAATATTGGCAAACTGTGTGATGCCTTTGTAGTAATTGGTCGCAATGTAGTTTGTTGCTAATGATGGCAGCTGATGTGGTGGCATCAGTTAATTATTAATTTACAGGCTTAATCGTTGAATGGAATTTGTACATAGATTTACAAGTTGTTTTATATCTTTGTTATATGTGATAGCTTTTTTCATGCTTGGAGACATTTTCATTATTGGCATCAAAAGTATTTTCAGATGTAATCGTTATATATTTGATGTATTTTTCTCAACTAAAGCCCAGTTTTTATGCAGCACGATGTTTTTTATGCGTTGTGAGTGAGTGAGTGAGTAGGGTTTAACGTCCCGCCCGACACGGTATAGGTCATTTTCGAGCCGGCCTTTTGGGGCAAAATTGCACATACTCATAATAACGAAACAAAAACTTTAACCTTTACAGAAAGTTTAACCTTTATGAATCGCAAGACACAAAATAACTACCTAAACCTAAAATTGTAAGAACTGCCGATTATGATTGTGCATATTTAACGATAATGGCAGTACTAATAATCTTCCCTGTTATCTTGCAGACAGTTATCCTATTATCAATATCAGCTGGGCATTTTGTGCGTTGCATTGGATGGAAACTAGGCTTTAGTAGTAGTGGTGGTATTAGTACACAGTAGTAATAGTAAAGTTTTAGTTTTCGTTTAATGGCGAATTTATGCAGTTATTCCATGTTTAGCCAAATCCCTGAAGGTTAACTTTTGGAATTTGTTAAGATTTTTTATATATTCTGCAGATTGACTTTGCATCTCTTTCTCTGTCTACCGTTAGTGGATTTTTTTCCTACAGGTTTTTTTCCGTTTCATTTTTCTCTTGTTTTAGTTCTCATTATTTGTTTCTTTTTCTAGTTTTTGTGTTTTGTGCTTCTGTCCCTGTTATAGTTTAATTGTCTGTTTCTTGATTCATTTTTTACACAGCCGTGCTTTTTACATTTCTCTCATTTTAGTTACGTTTAAAACGATTTCAGTTTTTTTGTGTTTGTGCTACATTTTGCTGGCAGCTTGAATGCCATTTTTCTTGTGCGAATCATTCATCGTATCGTATTTCGTCATACGTCCTTTCTGTTGCCAAGCCAGTTATAGTGTTGGTGACATGAAAAGCGGTGGTAATGTCATGTTATAGGAAGAAAATATCGAGACTTTGCCGGAATATCCATAGATTGGGATTGGCACTAAATGAAATGTTACATTTGAAACATGCCAACTTTAGGTGATATGAGAAAACTGACTGAACGATTAAGATCTGATCTGCAAAGTCTGAATTGAAACTGGGAAGGTGCAGTAAACAGGAAAAAATATTTATCAAACTCCGTCTTATCCGTGGTGTGCTGAAATTGTGGCAATTAAAGGAAACTGTGTATGCTGTAGCTGCAGTATGTTGAGGATTACTTATTTATTGTACAGCTGCTATCTGCTACTGTTTTTTATGCGATCGCACTAACAGGCCGCATTATTGGCCTTGTCAGTCTGTTCTGTGTGGGTTTCTAACCTGAAAACGAAAAGCTGCTGAAAACCAAAAAGATGGAAGTTCCATGACACTTCATGGGTAGCCTAGATTTGGGGGGGTCGAATCCGCTCCACAGCCAAAACATACAATTGCAAATTGCTGCTGACACCTAGCGAACAGAAACGAGGAGTTGCGTGGACTGCCAACCGCGATGCTGATTTCGCCTATTACCAAATTACTTTGGATTTTTATTATTGTTATTACATTCACCAAAGGATGTTATGTTTTCACTAACTTAATTGTCTTTGTGTACGTATTTGTCCGCAAGATAATAAAAAAATGAACGGATGTTTGGCGAAATTTTGCGCAGTCGTTTTGGGTCCTCATACTAGGGGGTCAAAATCTGTAGACTCCATTAATGTTTACCCAATTTTCGTAAACTGATGAAAATGGGATTGTGCGTTCCCCGAGTGCTTATGACTGTTGTTGTCTTATCACTTTGTTCGCAGGTCGTTCTAGTTTTTTCACAGAGCTGATTTTTTATACGACGTATTTGTATAATTCATTCTCTTCGGATTATAGAAACGCATATCGCATTAAATGCCGCCGATGGCAGACTGATTGTCGTTATTATAGTGATGCTGTCGGTTTAAATAGAAAAACGTTACAGATGTCCGCTTCACGTTACTGCACTATTTTAATGACTTTACGAGTACGCCTCTATAATTTGTACTTGACAAGTAGACATTCTCACACTGTGTCCCAACAAAACTGGTTCGCCAAACTTGATGGATAATTTTTGCCAATTCTCAACGGATTTTCAAAATTTTTGCACTATCAGAGCCTCGCGAAAATTAGCGATAAAACTATTATTTAAGATTCCACCACAACCACACCAAAAACGTGTCGCTACAGTACCTTGCGAAACACGATCGCTGTAAACTAGCATGTTTTGTGTGCGCTGAACCTTGCTCAGTTATGGACTACCATATGGCACTGGCACACAGCAACTGCAGTAAGACAGCTAAGTTGAGTTTCAGCATTAAACACTAAAGAGCTATGTTTCAGTTAACAGTTTGCTTCAAACAGTTTCTTTAGCAGGCGTCTCTTAAGACTCGTCAGACTAAGATCGCCATAGAAAAAAATGATCCGCATGACACCAACTTATGCTACATGGTGCACTAAATAATGAATGCGTAGCTGGTAGGGGCCTATTACTGCATTATACCAGCTCGTCTACCATCGCCACATTTTTGGGCTGACCGCTAAGCTATAAGCTCAAAAGTCGGCCCTTTGTCGTGATTGTCTTAAGTTCGTGCACGCTTAGTTTGCCATTGATGTGCTTCGATTGGTGCAATTTTCGAACATTTTTCGCAAGGTAGTGTAGCGACGTGTTTTGGCGGTGGCAGGAATTTTAATGATAGTTTTATCGCAACTTTTTCTTGTGAGTCTGCCACTGAAAGAAATTTGAAAATTTGTCACATTTTGGAGATTTTCTGTAGGCTAATAAAACAATAAAACCAAGGCACAGGATATTTGACCGGCAACCGGTCAAATAGCCTATAAGCTATTTGACCGTGCTTATAAGCTATTTGACCGTGACCGGTGCCCTGTGAGGGCCGGATATTTGACCGGTCACCGCCTTGAACACCTTAGCCGCTACGTACGACCACCAAATTGGTGGTCATAGGTATCGGAGCAACTGCCCGACCTCGGCCGAAGCCTCACGGGTCGACAGTTCGCCAATCAGCTCCTCAAGCTAGCACTATCACAGGATAGGGCCTACCGCTTGGCAAGTTTTTGCCATAGCCTGCAGCAACCTCTAATATACTACCCGTACTCTAGATTATTAATGGTGTTCACTATTGTTCCTATACATCTTTGAAAAACACTAACCCGAACTTAAACCCTAACCCTAACTCTAATCCTAAGCCCTAAACACTACACCATAATATTTACCCAAATTCTAGTCATTAGCGCGTACGCTATCTATAATGTCATTCGCTAGGTGGCGACTGCGATTTTTCGTTTTGACCGGTCAAATAACCTACAGGCTATTTGGCCGGTTGCCGGTCAAATAGTCGCTGCGTAAAACCAAACCAAAATTAACCCGGCCTACAAAGCACAAACACTATTTTTAATTTCGTATAGTCATCGTAAATAGGCTGGGCCCTTATAAGCCCCAAAGGGTTATGCGACGTAATTAAGCTCAGCAGCTGCAGCGCCGTGGGTTGAAGAAAGTGTGGGGACAGAAAGCTGCAGTTTTCCGCCAGACAGCTGAAAATTTACGACAGGGGAGATTATGCAGTTATGGCAAAAATACGAGCGTAATTACTTTTTATTGGACCATAGAACATAATATGTCGGATATTCCGCGCACCGGCATCAAAATGTCACAGCGTCTAATTCGATCTTGTTGTTAGCACATGATTAATTCAGACATTTTACGCCGGAACCACGGGGAAAGGAGTACGTGCCCCCTCTTTTTTCGAGTGACAGTGCACAAAATGTGTGCCCCTCACTTTTCATATGCAAACACAAATTTTTACTCAGGATTCTTCGCATTATATTAAGCTTACAGCAAAATTGTCAGTGAAAATGCGAATAATTTCAGACTTTCAGTCACTTTAAAATATGGAAATGAAGCGGAAAACTGGTCCCATTAGGTTTAGTCTTAAATGATCGGAGACACTGATGACGTCACTTTCGATGGCAGACTGTTCCAAGTTCTTGCTGCAGCGACAGGGAACGCTCGGTCGCCGATCGTGGACAGACGTGTCAATGTACATCTGTGTTTCTGCGTGATGACTGTCTTGAGATGCAATTTAGCATCCAATTGAGAGGCCCAATGCTGAGGTCGATGACGAGCGCATGTGTGTTGTTGGTCAGGAAGTCCAGCGACCGGCTGTAAAGCGTCAGCCAGGTAAACTGGCGCAAGTCCATGGACACACTGGTAGGCCAGCACGGGTCTTCCCTCAGACTAGACTAGACCCAAAAATAATATGCATGGCTCATTGACGTGTGAAATTAGGAGGGCACGGTGCGATGGGCCCTTTGGCGAGTTTCCAAATTTCAGAAAAGTTGGCAAATTTGCCACTTCCATTGAAAGTCCAAAAACGAAGTATTTCAGCTTAATGGGCGCTGACTCCCTGAACAGACCGGGGCTCTGCCCCTGAACCCCATACACTGGACTCCACTTATAGGCTCGCGCTTGCCATTGTGTGCCCTACACTTCCGCGGTCTATTGTGGTGGCCTAATTGACCACGCTGAATTACGTGTTGTAACACCGCAACACCATCTTCATTGCACACGGTAGGCCTATCACTGCAGAGTAACACGGCAACGTCTCCTTACCTGTATTAGCTCCAGTAGTCAGATCTATTAACGATTCCATTAACGTTGATTGCCTGCTCAGATTTACTCTGGGTCCCTAGCCGCTCGAGACGCCATCCAAAGTTACCACACGAATCTCCACCACTTCGACGCGTTGATGTTTGACCTATTTGTAATAAACATCCGCTTGATGAAATTCATGTTATTAAGCCACTGATAATAGGCCTACGAATTCTGAACATCTGTATGATCGAACTTTAACGTTGGCCAATTACGCCGTGTCTCTAAAAGTGTCTCAATATGGATCTTGGCATTGTCGATTTTATCTCTCATGCAGAATAATGAGGTACATCACATTTTAATAATTTTTGGCAGGTGTACAAGTTGGCTGGGGTGATGTGGAAATGGACTTACAGTCCTAAATTTTGTACAATTAAAAGAAAATTTTCTGACAGCCTATAGAATTTAAGGGGCAGCAGGGGTGCACCTAAGCCACTGCTTTGAAAGCGACAATATTTTTAACGAGCAGACCAATAAGGAGCAAGACTGTCGAGCGTTGCTCAAGCGGGTTGACTGGAAATGGGAAACCGAAAAATGGAGGACCAAACGAAATTTAGCACAGAGTCCACGAAAATACGCCATTATAACCTTAATATCTAAAAAAATTTCTGGGAGGAGGCACTGCCTCCTTCCCAGACCTCTTCCCTTGTGGGGAGGGGGACACCCCCTCCCTACACTCTACCCCCTTGGCGCCTTTGGCGCCTTGACTCGGCTCGCGCCTTCGGCGTTCGACTTTGGCCCCTCCCCAACTTACACTCCTGAATCCGCCTATGCGCTTCGATATTGTCAAGACGATGCAAGCTAATATCATGAAATCTTCACTGTCTGCACATCGAAAGTATAGTCCACCTCATGAAAATCGGTCCTCCATATTATCGTTCTCCATTTTAACGGGTTCAAATCCAGCTGTGTGATTTGACCATTTTCTCGCAAAATGATCATTTTTAAGCGTTTAGTAAATTAAACGAAAGTCTCATTCCTAGTCGTCGCGTGCGTGTGCGTAGGTTTTCTAAACGTCGTCCTCATTATTTGGCGTAGAGTGTTTTGCGTGTCGGCGAGCCTGACTTGATTGCGTCTAATTACCCGCCGTATATAGAGGCCTACCCTAGCAACGCTGTGTCGGCGGCGTAACAGCGGCACTGGAAAATCGAATGGAAAACCAGAAGAGATAATTTCCGGGCACGGCAAATCTGGTGGCCTTAAATTAGAACCTAGATTAGACGCAGGCATTGACCAGGAAACCGGTTTTACACGGCGCGCGCGTCCCAGTAAAAAGTGGCGTCGCGTTGAGTGTTTTTTTGCCGTCTGACTTTAGCATTCCAGACTCAATGGAGCATCGTGACAGACTGAGCAACTTCCTAAGGCCTGCACTCCACTACTTCCATTTGTCGTACATTTGTTGTACAAAAAGCTGTGGAACAGATCCGCAACATTCGAGTGCTTACCGCAAATCCACACGCAGGCCTACATGACGTAATACGTACGCAACACGTCTAAAAAAGCTCGAACTCGACAACACAACAAATCGGTGAAGAGGCACTAGTCCGAAATTAACTAAAACTCGGTCCGCCATAGCCAGGGGCCGCTATAGTTAATGTGGTGTTTACACGATCCAGCAATCGTCCAGCAAACGTCAAGCAATTCGCGTGTATTTTGAATACATTTGCTGGAAGTTTGCTGGACGTTTGCTGGATCGTGTAAACACCCTATAAAGGCGCGTGCAGAGTGACGTAACTGAACTGAACGAAAGTGAACTAGGACTAATGCTCGCCCATTGGCCAATACAGTTCGGTTTAGTTCAATTTAGTTACGTCGCTCTGTACGCGCCTTAAGAAACAGTATGCAAGGTCTGCTAAAGCCACGGATGCATTTTGTTCCTGTTTCTAACTAGGCCTATATCACTAACCCTATCCCTATTCCTAACCCTCGCGCTGTTCAGACTAGTGTTCTTTCGGACTAGTGAACTGTCCCTCGACAAATCCAAATCATAGGCCCCTGCACTTACTTATCAACTTACTGTAGGCTTAGTCCACCACAAATTAAAGTAATAAAGTTTAAGCCTAACGGCACATCAACTCAAAAAAGAAGGCTATTGTAATGTCATGTAAATCATACTGTGAAATAAAAATAAATCATAATATTACTTATAGACTTTTAAAGAAAAAAACGAACGAGCCTGAATAAACGGGCCCAGAGAAAAACGAACTGGATTATATAAACTATGACAGTAAAACAAATATGTTAAATAACAACAGTAAAATATTATCTGGAGTTTTGGAAACAAGTTTCTGGGCCAACGTCGTGACGATGCGACGGCGCCTGGCGTGACTAGTATACTATAAACTGGCGATAAAAGCTGTCATTGTGTGAAATTGACGACTCTATAGCTGCAGACGTTACGACATTGTGATCGTGTGATGAACGCAGTGGGCACCTTGCCTGATCGCCATAGCAACGTTGCCTGGTAGCTAGGCAACGGCAGCACCAACAGCAACAAGCGCGAGTCTTACGTAACAGTAGATCAAGCAGATCATGACGATGCCGCTCTGTAGCAGACAGAATAATCTCACGCAAGCACGTACGACCAACGATGTCTCTACAAAGCACGATGATTGTTTGCCTAGCTGTCACGTCGCAGCCTTCACTCTCTTTCTTTCTAGCTCTGTGCCTGCATGTCTCAGTGTCTGTTTGTCTGTTTGTCTGTTTGTCCCTGTTCATAGAGATTACTGCCGGTGGGCACCGGCTGATGTATGTGTAATTTGCGACTATTGTTACCCAGCCCGCCACGACGATGTGTCTTATATATCGGTAAAATAATAATTGTCGCCAGTGCGGACGATAGCTTTGAGTAAATCAGACGATACGGGCGTAGCGGCAGACAGTCTGCGATGCGCTGGGTGCAAGACAGACAATCATACTCACGACTGTTACACCGTAAGTAAAAAAAGTCAAATAACGAGTTTTTTTCACAGTTTTCTCAAATACTGCAGACGGACTTACAAAATTTTCGCCGTCACAATTTCCAAAAAAAATTATTCTGCAATAAAGTAACCGTTAACGATAGGCCTACCGACACCCGAAACGCGTCGCTGTGCTGAAACTAGCCAAGTAATCCGTCATTCGGACAGCAATTTGTTTTGCTATTTAGGCCTATGTGAACAAATGTAATATTAAACGAACACTTTATACAGTCGAAACCATTACTGTCTATATCACAATTAGCACCGTTGCACATGAAGTTTATGCCTATCTTTTGCGAGCACACAAGCCTTCGGTGCACGGTAATTTTTCGACATTTATATTTTACAATGTAGTGTAGCGACACGTTTCCGGTAAGGTGACCGCTGACATAATATATTCACAGTCATCGCAAAGCGACGTCCAGCGTCGGTGCGTTCTGAAACGTTAGCGAACAGACTTGTTTGCGTTTCTAGTCTCAGTAGTGAGACAAATTATTTTAGCATACGTCGTTATTAGATTACATAACATAACATACATAACATACGACGTATTTATTTAACTCAATTCACAAGTACACATAGAAAAGAAAATAACAAAAGCGTGGTTCAGTTTATTCTGCATACACTACACATGGACATTACACCAATTCACCTAGAAGCCCTCTGTGGGCAGATTTGCATAAAGTTTGGCATATTGCATTTGCTTTTATTTTTGTGTGTGTGCTTTTCTCCTTTCTGCTTGATTGGCAAATAAGAATATGCACACACGCACATACATAATAAAGTCATCTCGCGAAAAAATCAACTGTGGTAAGTTTTGTTTAAATCAGTTTGAGAGTATCGCTTCTGTGACTGTGAGACGTCAAATACACAGCAAGGAGTATTGCCGTCAACACGTGAAGATGAAGAGACTACGACATTCTGGCTGCAGTCTCAGACGATTGTGCTATATTATTTTGTAAATTGTCGCGACTTGATTTGACTGCGGTCGTTTTGGTTTTAAAGTGAACATACCAGAGTAAAACTAATCTCGTCTACCATGCTGTTATATTGAAAAAAAGAGTTAAAGATGGTATGAAATCCTCAAAACAGAACGCTGTTAAGGTCGTGGTTACAGACTACGCCACGGTAAAATTTGTTGCAATAACGGGCAGCGCATGGCAAGGAACTGTTTCTGGAATGTTTCATTTTACACGCAACCACGACCCAGCAGGAACGTGCAGATTGACCACGTCTGAAAACAACAGACCCAGCACACGAGCGAATAACCACCGACTGCAAGTAGCTCGCAATCACACTTCGTGTCGTGTTCAGAATAAACATGACGTCTCTCTGCGCTTTTCTCTGTCTCCACCCCTGTGTGTCTGTCCGTCTGTATGTGTGACTATGACGTATGCAGTGATATTTTATCACGCACTGACGATGACGTCACGCTGACGTCATTCGCCGACTTGCGGCGCCTCGTTGCCGACCTGGAAGAGCGACGTTGGAGGCAAGACAGATCGAGCGTCGACGAGCTTCTCACGTTACTTACTGACA
>Ga0056128_1006541_pt1 | contig 14708 bp, 8 predicted proteins | sample WorMetLIZISLAND2_FD_71113 | JGI IMG/M metagenome (GOLD analysis project Ga0056128, IMG submission 71113) | Marine gutless worms symbiont microbial communities from Max Planck institute for Marine Microbiology, Germany - Olavius geniculatus... ...
AAAATTTATTGTGCAATGTTTTCAAGCGACGAGCAATTTGTCACAAGAGTGAAATTAATCTCGGTTAGTAGAAAATAGGCTCATGCTTGTTGTGAAATGGACATTTGACGAACTGTATTTTTTGTCAGCATTATTATTTATTATTATTATTATTATTTATCGTTATTAGTTATGTTTCTTTCATGGCTGTCATTTGACGAATAAAGGTGTATATATATATTTGTCCTCATCAAACTTGACATCAAACCGACGAAACCTCATTCTCACTGATTACAGCAAATACTCATTTAATTCCTCGGCGATTTGCGAAGTCGTCACTGCATGCAAAAATCAAATCTCTTAAGCATCTTGTAAGTGAGACGTCTCTAAACAAAGACTCATCTGGCTAATCCAGTCTTTGATGTACTTTATCTCGCCTTAAGCCGCTTATTATAACGCCGTTCGCGATTGTTTCAACTAACTCATAAAGCTGTCTTCTAAAGCCATGCCACGTAGCACTTAAATGATTGCACGTTCGCAAAGAAGTTATAGTTTTTTTCCGAAAAAAAATTCATCTGCGCTATGAGAACAATTTGTCATTGCCGTTTCGCCGACTGTTAAAAAGCTTATCTTCATGCGTTTCATCAGCGACGTGTTGATATCTTTGTAAATCACATATACCGGCTATATAGCAACGAAATTAATAAAAAGAAGTTACGTCGTATAAATAACCTATATTACGCATAAAAGTTCCAATCAAACGTGTACGCGTGACATTCGTCATTTATCAAAGTTCTCGACGTCTGACGACCTTGATCTTTGATCGGTTACACTAAAAACTGGTACATGTAATTCCTGCCCGCGTTCACACTATTTTGGTTTATTTTCTCGTTTTCGAGTTTCGGGGAAACAGACGAGAAACGAACGGACGTACGACGAATAGACGGACAGGCAAAACATGTAGTGGGGCCAGCTATAGGACGGCGGCGTAACGACAGAATCAGTTGTAGCATATGTTTGAGGCTGTTGTGATCAGTGATCGTGCTGTGATCGTCAATTGTTCCTCACCTGAATGACGCGCATGTTGAGGCCGGTCTCCTTGGCCAGCTGCTCGCGGATGTGACGCGTCGGTTTCGGTGTCGCCGCGAACGCCGCTTTCAGCGTGTCCAGCTGTTTCGCTTTGATGGTCGTGCGCGGACCTCGTCGCTTGGCCCCGGCGCCGCCCAGAGGCATGGCCGCGTGTGAGACCGGGCTCCCCGCCGCGACATTTCCACCACCGCTAGCTTTGTCTTCCGGCGCCGCGCCCGAGTTGTCTTTGTCGCCCGAGCCGTTACTTTTGTTGTTGTTGTTGACGGTGGAGGACGAGGAGGCGGAGGAGGAACAGGGTGAGGTGGGGGTGCGAGCGTGAAGGTCGACGTGTGCGGCCGTCCGCCGATGGTCTACGTGTGACGTCACTGGGTGACGCTCAGCGACCTCACAGCGGGCGGTCTCCAACAACGCGTCGTCCGGCGCCCCGGGCGTCCAATCGTCTGTCGTCACTTGCCTCCTCTCGGCGACAGACGTCGACGTCGATGACTGATACTTGTTCGTCGTGGCGCGTGCGACGTCAGAGTCGTCGTCGTCGCAGATGTCATCCACTCGACCACGCCCGGGCGCTGATGAGATTACTGCACCACACACGCCGTCCTCGTCTTGTGCCGTCGCTGACTCGTCTACAACCAACAACTGTGTCTTCACCGTCACACAACACCGACACGTATACAGAACTTAAAACAAATCAAGTAGAGTGAAATCAATCAGTCAATTGACCAACGACTAGGTCCATTGAAAAGTTACTTATTGTCCAATTAGTTGTTGTTACAGTATTACCACAAAAATTAAAAGAAAAATCTTCATATCAATTTAACACAGACGTAAAACTAAGGAATTAAAATAAAAATGTAACCAACTTTTAAATCTCATTACCAATTTTTTAACGCATGTCAAAAGTCACACTATTATATTTTGTCAAAATTAATGTTTTAATATGTACAAGTCGTATAAGCATGAGCAATTTTTAAGTTTATTCTAGGCCTGTTCTATAGAAAACAGCAGTACATTTCACGTCACAATGTTTGATGACAAAACACAACCGGTTAAGACCTACCATTCCGAATATATAACATAATATAATATGATTTTAATGCACATAATTTCATGTAGCCCTTTGTCAAAGCAAAGACTATAAATACTATGTTCGGGTGTGTACTCGTATTTTTAGTTAAGATTACAATTAACATTTCAGGCGAAATTCCACTGAGGAATTCTATGTGTCTGGAAATGTTCTGCTATCCCGTTAGTGATTACAGTCGTGGAAAAAGCTGTCGTGAAATTGCCGCAGCTGCTGCAGCATCAGCAGGTATCAGACGACAAGTTGATGATGCGGCTGATGAAGATAAAGATGAAGATGTGTGAGGATGATGTGCATCTCCGAGCAGTAAGCGCTGAAGCGCGTCATCTGCAACTCAGCGGCGCGACGACGTCGATTGACGTGGCGTGAAGATGTGAACCTGTTTAACTGAGTGCCCGGACACAACCCCCTAAAATGAAATCCCCCTCTACCGCCGAAATAAGACGAAACCCTCTAGAACACGAGAACCGGACATTTTCTCCTGGGTCTGTCAACCGCGGACGTTTCCCCTCGGACATTTCCCCCGCCCGGACTTTTCCCCTGCTTTTCGAGTGCCTAGGACGTTTCCGCCTTCTAGGCCAGTAACAACATAGCCTATTATCAGAGTCAGCACCAAGCCTGAGCAGAAATTTCTTGCAACATCAAAGGCAACTTCGCCTTTGAAGTCTCGTCGCCGTGGAGTATTTTTCAAACACAATGAGTCTTAGTAGGCGAGAGTGCCAGACAACTAACAGCAATTAGGGATGTAAGCAGGCCTACGCGCCCACGAGAAGATTAAACTTGACTCGATATAGACTGAACCGGGTGAGCAAAAATAGTTAACGCACATATTTTTTTACGTAGGCTACATAAAGAAAACAAAATTTGATAGATTGCAGACACTCTGCTTGCTGTGGCAAACACTGCGCTTTGAGTGGCATTTTGACGTCGCCATCCGCAACTGTTTCTTGAGAAGTTGAGAATTGAGACTTCTTAAGACTTGCCCTTTGTTCGACGTATTATTTAGGCCTATTAATGATAACACGAAAGTATTTGATGTTTGCTGCATTCTTTCACCATGCTGACACTGAAAATTATGCCATTATCTAGCGCTCGATCGATTTACATGTAACAGTACAGGGAGGGAGGACGTCCGGGTATCGCAAAAACCGGGAGGGGAAAACGTCCAGGGTGCCACCGACCAGGGGGAAACGTCCGGGGGGGAACATGTTCAGGGGGAAATATCCTACACCATAGAACACAACCTCCCGTAAGACAAAACTCTTTACCCTCTGCCGGCAATACGTGTCCCAGATAGACTAAAACTACCACTTTCATCACAGTTTGCAGATCTTGTGTCGAATATTTTTTGTTTGAATTGTTTTGTTCTACCCCAGCGGTAGAGAGAGAGAGTTCTGTCCTAGGGGGAGTCGATTCTACTATCGTTTAACTCGTCGTTTACACGCATCGAAGCCTCCTTCATGCGCCTCGATGCACTCGTGATGCTATCATACGCATCATATCGACGACCGACTTCATCTCTTAGCCGTAATTCACTCGCTTGCCATTCAGCAACGTCGTTAATTGCTTTTACTATCGTATAAAAAGCGAACTTGCGAAACACCGTTAGGTTAAGGTTTATCAATAGCAAAATGCGAGAATATTAAATAGCAGTACTTAATGGACTGACGATATAGTGATTATATGGAACTCCCCAGTTGCATTTTTGTTCTGTTTTGGTGCGTCGATTTTTTATTATGTGAAGTATCAGTTTGATGTGTAATTCGTCTAGCAAAATAAGACAGTAAAGAAAAACGAAAAAGTTGCAGAAATGTACCAATTAAGATCATGTTTGGGAATTAATATTTAGGGTAATCGGCCACGTCAAGTCACGCTTCTAGACGCACGAAGCTGTTGAATAACTGATCGAATGGCATCGACGGAACGCCGTATGCAAATGCGACGTCGCGGCAGGTGAGACAACGGTACATTCTCACCAGGAAGGCGCGCGCGCCGTGTCACGCCTAGGCGGGCCTACACTGGCGCAGGTGCATTGCGGCTCCCTCTAGGAGGTCTCCAGACAGACAGTGCGTGTCCGGTCTCACATTACAGCAGTGTTGACACGAGCCAGCAATACACCGAGGGATTGTCACTCGCCAGGGGTCGACGCCGCCGGATTATTGTTATAACACGTGATCCCGGCTCACTCGCCCAGTCCACCTATCATACCAATTTACCTGTTTACGTCATTTCGAGCCCCCGCCGTCGCACCGTTGGATTCGATGCAATGTCATGCTGACGATACTTTGTAAATTTAGGCCTAAACAAGGTGTTTGAATGAAAAAGACGTATCTAATTTCATTCCACTATTAACCAATAAAAGATATCTGTAGAATGGCACGGAATATTTATACGGCAGCCGTATGGATACGTTGTCGGATAAATATCCGGTCCTACCCGGCCCGGTCCTATCCGACAGCCGTCTTGGACAATGAACAGCCTTAGCCGGTGCGTATACGAGCACCGTACCCGCTAAGGCCGTGTCTCTGTCGCGGTACGACGAGCACCCTACCGCAGTAAGCATAATATTCGCCCTCTGCGGCGTGGCGCGGGCTCTCTGCCCCTCATTGTGCGACATGTGCCTATAAACAGAGAAATGAATGAAAAGTGTACGGAGACACATACCGTCCGTAGCGTCTTGGTCGATGACAGTACCGGGCGCGGCGCCTTGCAGCCAGTCGTGTCGACAGACCAGTCGACCGTCAGGCAGTGCGTACAACGCGTCACCCGTACCCAGCTGACGACCACACACGACGCAGACGAAACAGTCGACATGGTAGACAACATCACCCACTGGTCGACGTACCAGCTCACGAGGCGAGATAACGCGACAACAACCCGCACATTTTACGCCGTGCCGCCTGCACATACACCACATGCAACTCACTAAGCTGTTAGTGGTAAAAACGAAAAGTTCTGTTCGAGCTGTATAAGGAGCATAGGGCGGCGGCGCTGATCTCCGTTCCTTTAGCCCTCCCTCCCTCAGCTATACACACCAGTTTACACTGCGAGACCACGGATGCGGGGCTAGTGCATGCATGCATCGCGCAGTGTACCTGTTTACGTCGTAGCTTTCGATGTTACTCATTGCGCCTACTTACGGAGGGATGGCCAGGTTGAGTTAACCTGGGTGGCTGGTTACATACCGGGATGGTTTACTCGCCGGCCGACGGTCACCAATCCGAGAATTAACCAGGCCCGGCGTTGACTAACTTCGCTGATGCGACCAACGACGTCACCCACTAAACAAACCGCCACCTATTAGTAAGAACTATAAAATAGCTATTTATATCTCTGTGATTGAAACCGAGGAATACATATGAGAACGAGCAAACAGGCCAGCGCATAGTGGCTACATGTATGCGGCCGTTTGACCAGTTACCGACAGTTTTATGCACCAACAGTGAATTAGGCGTAAAAAATAACAATTTCGGTTTCTCTGGGCTTTTGGTTTTCAAGACAGATAGACAGAACGATGGACAGCCGGGCAAGTCCATGTTTAACCTGCAATCTTCAGCTGCATGCACCTTTTACAAACGAAATGACTAGGAAAAATTACATTTTTAGTCACCAGTAACAACTGGGTTAAATCAATTATTTACGTGTCTGTATGTAAAAAGATGCAGAAACGAACCGGAAGAAGTCTTCGCGACAGAGCAGCTGACCGTCGCGTGTGAAGCATTTGTCTCGCAGGAAGCAGTGGCAGTCGGCGCATTGGACACACGTGCTGTGCCATGTCCGGTCGAGCACGTTCAGCAGGAACTTGTCTACGATCGGCAGCTGGCATCCAGCACACACTAGCACCATCGCGACACCGAGCGACCCTACTTCCGCTTCACAGAAGAACGAGAACGCCAACACGCTATTATATGTTGATAGGGGGGGGGGGCTACTGATAAGTCGACGTCAATGCCTACACAGCTCCTGTTTTTGTTGGAATAAAAATGTTTGCTGTTATAATTGACAGCCAACGCAGCATAGCGAATGCTGGATGATATATTTAATTTTCGTGCTGACGATGTAATATGAGTGATTGTGGACAAGCAACTGACGTAGATCGCTGCTAAGAATGGCAACAAGTACCTGACGTCTTCCCATTCCGGCGACGAAGCGAGAGAGCACTGGTGCGATGACGTCACGTCTAGCGCTGGCCAATCACAGGCCACGTAGCAGCAGCAGCAGCAGCCTCAGCAGCACGCGAGAGAATTCGCTGCTTACGATTTGCGGAAGTCGACGCTGCAAACTTACCCAGCCACGTGCGCGGCTGGTGTCACCGGCGCAAGTTGTTTTTGTCAGCAGTATTCTTTGTTGTCAGCATTAAAACTCGTCCTAGTTGTCGTGTCGTGGATTACAGATCGGCTGACTCTAACACCTGTTACAGGTAGATCAACTCGTCATCAAGCTCGAGCAATGCATACAGCTCGGCGGGCAGGCGTGCGTTTGATGTCGACGTCGTCTGAGTTGCATGGCGTCATCAGCACGCATTAGCCTGCTGTCAATCAGCAACTCGTTGTCACGACAACCGTTCATTCGGCCACGTGATTGGCCATGCGGCCTCGCGCACCTGTTTTGTTGCACTGCCTCAGCTGATCTTCCAGCTTCTGATAAGTGATGGCATCGACATTAAACTCAGTTTTCGTAGCTGTAGATTTGACATGATGATAAGCTGAAAATGTTGAAACAATTCGAAAGGGTGGTAACAATATAGAAAAAAACTGACAAGACATCAGCCATAATGAAATATTTTTAGCATCAAACATTATCAATGTAAAGATGGTCTACCTAAATTTTTACCGTTTCGTGAACGCTTTTGTCTTTACGAGAAGTATATTATCTACGAAATTCTCATGTGATCAGTATTGCCGGAGACTCAAATATTTTATTTAAAAATATTGCATTTAACAGAACATACAGTTCACGTCATTTAAGTCGGCTTGTAGACTTTTCAATTAATTTTTGGCAGGGAAAAAAACTACTACAACGTAAGTGAAAAGGATTTGCATGCTTTGCCAAACATTGACTGACATTCCTAGATAACAACGACCAATATTATTGCTTTCAGTAGACCTAAGCAGCAGGCTTAAGCAGTAGGAAACAAAAACGATTGTTTAATCTTGATTACAATAATTGCCAAATCATTAGTAAATACGATTTTTATTGCATATTTCACTGCGAAAAAAAGTTGATACGTTGTATGATAGCGGTGATAACAAAGACAGTGTTGATAACATAATAACGATACGCATCATGTACATTTTTTTGTTGGCTAGTCACATACAGCCTAAGTTTCGGCAAATAAACACCCATCATGAGCTGCAGTTCGTAACTTCGTACGAAGATTGGAGGCTACAGTTAACGCGTCAGGCCATTTGTTCATATACATGTGGGCCTACCGTATACTGCTGTAGTGTGTATACAGAAACGAAGCGATCGAGTCCGTTTGACTGAGCGCGTAATAAGGCCTCGGGCATCGGTTGGTGATGCAGCGGCGTCGCGGAATGATCACAGGTCGATGACTAGGCTACATGAGACGCTGCTCTGGGTGGAAGGATGGAATGATGAAGCGCGACGACTGCAATGATGTCGTGTGATTCCAACATAAGCGAGTAGCGGCCAGCAGGCCGGACGCCGTCACGCCGCGGTGACGCCGATCATTGGCGGATGAGAAGCCACCGCCCCGGGCAGGCCGTGGGCCTTGATTACATCTGTACTACGTATATACACATTTCACCTCCATTCACCGCGCTTCGCAAGTCTCCTCGCAACAACCTGTGCTCAGTGAAGTCATGCTATTATGTAGGCTAGTTGTCCATGGTTTAGTCCTGTAAGTCTGTGGCGGTGACTGCTGGGTGGCCGCGGGGTACGCAACGAGTTCTGAGGATCAATCTGCTCTGCATGCATGTTGTGTTCGTGCTGTAGTCCTCGCCGACGTCAAACGTTCTCACGACCAGCGGTTACGAAACGCGCTGCTATACGCAAGACTGACTCGATAACATCAATGGACTCTGCAGTAGGCTATATAGTCTACATTTGACAATGTTATTTTTCGCCCAAAACCACAAAAACCTACGCTAAAACGATTTTGTAAACGAAAAGTAGGAAAAACTTTAAAAAGTGATTCAAAACTGAACGAAACTAGAAGACAAGTTATAGAACTTAAACCTTCTGAGTTTGTTGAAAAATACAATCCGTAAATAATATTGTAATTGACAGACGACAGTTAGAGTAAAATTTAACAAAACAAACATTACCGTTAACTATCGAATGTCGTCGAGCGCTTTGAATTTAATTTTATCTAAATGACAAAATGTAGGCCTACTCATTGTATAAATGATTTATCAAAAGATCACTCTAACGTAAATGTTCGTCGAGTATCAGTTGTTATGCCAAACATTTTTTAGTAAAGTTTTGCCATGTTACTAATGTTTCGTGGCAAAACTAGTTTGCCCAGTTTATGTAACTATTTTTATTTTTGCTGTTTAATATAGGGTGGTAAATTATAAAGTGGAACACATTTTCAAGACTGCCCCATCGTGAGGCATGCATGTTTTGCTTTTCATGTTTTATTTTGTATATGTAAACAAGTTGTTTTTAACTTTTGTACACGAAAGCTTCTTAAAGGAAAATTTATGTTTCTAATTTTGTTCACTTTATACAAGCATGTATGGTAAAATAATGCTGCGTTACATATCCACCCGCATTGATTGTGCCTTTTGCAGGCAAGAACACAAGAAGTTCTCATCGATGTCTTTCGTGTCTACAGCAAGAAAGACCAGCGAGCACCATGCGTGCTGAGCTTGTCGCCTGCGGCTTCAAGTTGTCGGACTATTGAAGGGCACCTGCTGTGTGTGTTGTTGCGAGGAAATTGAGCCGAGACCGACGGGAGTCTTTACGTCGTCGTCGTTCCGTTCATTTGTCCTCGTCGCCGATCACACAAAATAGATTATCCTGAGTCGACTTTGTAGTCGCGCGGGTCCGGGTCCTTGGCCTATTAAACGACGAGCTCGGTGATCATCCATCCGCTCGGCAAAGGACCCACACGCCGCGCCGCTAAATTGATGTTGTGCCTTTAATTACAGCGAGCGCGCGCACGTGTTTACCCATCGAACGAAAGACTACAATGGCTTGCACGCACCAACGTCGTACGTACTCGTATAATAACCTACTCATCCGCCCATCCGAGCGCATTGAAAAGATTTAATCCGCCACAAGATCCTATAAGCTGCTATAGATATTCAAACATATGCGGTACATCGAAATATGATAGTGTATGATAATTCTCCTAAGCTGCATTTTGATATCCTGAATTTTCAGTAGCCCTATTCAAAGACAGACTGTCGACCTAATGCAATAGTTTGTTAGACTGTAACACAAAAGTAAAGTTGCAAAATTACCAATAGCCTAGGCTATTTAAAAAAAATAAAATATGATATTAATATTATTAGACATGCGTTTGTACAGCAGTAAAATACAGTACGTACTTGCCTTTTCTTCAGTTTTATGTTGAATGAACGTGTAAAAAGCTGTAAAGAAAAAAATATACATTAGTACAATGTTGTAACGTAAAACAGATGGTGTATAAAGTTAATATGTAATAGCTAAGAAAATCTGATTAAGTTGTCTTCTCTTGTTTTTTTTTTGTTTTTTTACCATATTCAATTAAATGTGTGAGTAAAACATCAATTCTATTATAGCGCATATGACCAACGAAACCCATGAGTTAACGCGTTGCGCTAGTCAGAAAAAAAACTGTTAATTCGAAGCATAAATCGAAAAAATACATAGGCCTAGAAGCAGTGTACGCGTTAGATTTTAGAAGAGATTATCTGTTTGTCTGTTAGATGTCATAGTCGTGGCGCTCACTTAGTTTACGCAATCGGTTAATCAAACTGACCTATCGTAGTATTAAAACAATTCAACGTGTCGACGCGTCGCAGTTTTGCCATCCCGTTTGGATACGTATACAGTACACACGTCACCGTTAGTTACCGTACCATCCATTGGGGCTAATTTAAATATTTACTAGGCATAGCAGCCCACAGTAACGTTGAAATCAACGTACGCGGCCTGCGACCGTTCAGACTTGTTTATATACAGCAACGGGCACGTCGATTTGGGTTTCTCGCTGGCATTACTTAATTAGGCGCATTGTTGCTTGCTTCTCCGCTGGCTTATCGTTTAAGCTGACAATTTCACTAGCGTTTGCATAACTTCTATAAAAATACAGCTTTATAATAAATTTGTATATTTGTTGTTGTTATTTGTGTAGATGTGTTTTCACACTTTTTTCACTTTAATTGCACAAGATTGTCCGTTGGCGCATGTTCTTAGCTCATCTTTTTTTGACATCGTGTTAAATACAAAAATAGGCCTCCGCCTTTAGTGCTATAAAGTGGGGAATGCGTACAACTGAAAATCATGCTGAGACTTTTGCATGTTTTTTGTTAAAAACTGTAGGTTTAATATGAAAAAAAATGCGTAAAATTACTCTAATGCGTGACAATTATTATACATTTGTATTGTTGTCAGCTACATATAAAAAACTACTAAAATAAAAATGCAAACAATTTATAAGACAAAGAACAAGCTTGCACTAAAATGTTTTAAACGCAGATTCACAAATTTTGATAATATATAGCTGCAGGGACGAAGTAATTCCTAGAAAAAGTGAAGAAACGGTGTCTCCAGTTCACCTTACTTCACCCAGGGGCTTAAATAGCGTTAAGATCGTGAATCCACGTTGTATGAATCATCGTGAATTTACCTATTGGATTTACTGTCGTGTGCCCGGCAAGCCGACGTTCCTGCTGCACCTCACGTGCCGTTGCGACATTTGATCGGCTCCTCGCGTCATTGTTTGACGCCGACGTCTCTCAACATCAGAGACGACTAGCTATTAGTCAGTTGTCAAGATCGCTCAATCGATTGAATTACACAAAAACCAGTTGAAGTCAGTAGTCAGTGGCGACTGATTGAAAATCGAAATACTTCGTCGGATCAATGGGCCAAGGGTAGCATACTGTAAGAGAAAGACATTTTTTTATCTTTGTTGCAACGTAACGAGTTTAATCGATTCGTGTTTTTTTTAAAAATCACAGCACGAAAACAAATAGGCCTGAGAACAGTTTTCATTCTTACAGCAGTCAATAACACGCCTTAACTTAAACCTGATCGCAATTGACATCTACATTTTCCTGTTGAACCGATAGCTTTGTGCTGTTGTATTTTTGTTTATTACAAGTAAGTTATTAAATTAATGAAGGCCTACTTAAAGTTTTGTGATACGTCGTTGCGATGAGGTTGTTTTTGTTCTAGTGTTAAGATCGCGGCGCATTAACTAAGCCTAATTGTTAACTCTGCCCCTCTTAAGTTTTTGTTACTTATTTTCGTAGGCTATTTATTTTTTCGTTCACTCAGACAGCACTTCGGCCGACGCAACATTCTCATGATAGTCAGTCGTTCGAGGTTTGTGCGCTGATCATTACATTTTCAGTAGTACAGCTTAAGTTATCCGTGGTCATGCAAAATTGCCGGTTTCATAATAGTCAAGTGTTAACAAGAATTAACGCCTTTTAACTTAAGCCTATGAAGATCCAATAAAAATGCACTTAAGTTTTTGTCTTAAATGCATCAAATTTTTCTTGATGCAAGCTTGCAGAAATTTGTCATCAACTATTAACAAGTAATTTGAGCAAAGCTCACGTGACGCGCGACAGCATTCGTCCGACCATGTGGGCAATCAGTGTACTGTACAGCGTACAATAACACAATAATGCGTATTGAATGAGTATCCAAATTTGAGGCCTCCGTACAGAAGACTTTTTAAACCCAGGAGGTCAAAACTCATATGGTTAAAATGCAGGCCTACGTTCTGTGCTAAAGATTGCGTATGCAAATTGACCAGATCTATCTATTTATTTCGGCGTAAATTACTTTTAAAATGTGCGCCGCAGCCAAAAATTTAAAAAAAAACAACAACAAAAACCGCCATTTTAAAGGTTCAAGATCAGCGTATTCTTGACAGGTCACGTGTCAGCACAGACTTTGGCAAAAAGCCTTAAGCAATTTGCGAACAGGAACTGCTATAGGCTTTCGTGCGTATCGTGAGCATTAGCTGAAATTTCTTGTTATTATACTAAAGCTAACTATAAGCCCCTAATTTACGACGCCTTTAGGATGTGTTGAGCTTTTTAACAATTAGTGTTTTCAAGTTTAAGTTTAATTGGTTATCGAAAAAAATGCGCAGCGGTTGATAGCTTATTCGATGAAGTTATGCATTCATACAAGTTATAGCTTATCAACCAACTGGAACAGTAGTTCTAGACAGACAGAACGGCAGGCGTCAGTAACCGAGGTCGTGGCAGGCGGCTTTTTGACAAAGTTCGCTCCTGTCTCAGGTTGGTTTCGATGAGACGGAAATTAGAACTGTTCTCGTGGTAGAATCGGACGCGCCATGCACGTCAGGTGTCGCGTCGAAGTGAAAGACGGGCGGCGTCAGCAGACATACAGCACATCATCGGACCGGACACAGCGATCAAATTCAGCATCAGTCACCACAGAGCCACAACTAATAGCAAGCCACGCAGACACCAACAGTGGTAGATTTTCAGCCACAGATTAGCATCGACTTAACTGCAGACGCACTTCCGACATCGATTGACACTGACATCTTATCTTTTCGAATGCTTTCTGCATAGATGCGCATTCATCATCATCATTAGCATTAGCAGCAGCAGCATCATCATCAGCATTAGCATCATCATTTATTTCGTCAGAAAACAGCTACATTAATAAGCAGTATATCAGAGCATCTATGCCCTGTAATAATGTGGTCATTATACAATGTATTCCAAGCTCATATCAATAACTTTGTCATGTGTCAACGGATTGTCAAAATTCTTTTGCTGGCATACTCTGTAAAAAATTTTGGATAAAAACTGTAACTGAAAATCCAACCATAGGCCTACATTAAAGTTCAAACACGCCCGTACACTGCCTTGTACAACGCGAATGCTGTAAATTAGCGTTTTGTGTGCGCTAAACCATTGTCTTGCTAAGATATGTGTTATTCATGCATATGACATACAACAACTTACGGTGGTAAGAGAATTCAGTTAAGTTTCGTCCAGAGCAATTTTACATATAAACTAGGTGGGCGAAAGTACACCCATTCGAACAAATCGCCCAACTACTCCAGGCATTTTACCCAAATAGGTTAATGCATTATTTTTCTTATGCTATTGTTGGTAGAAGTAATTTGATTACATTTATGTTTAGTAGATTAAATATTTTTAATATTCCGTCATCATCGTCACGAGCCTGGTTGGCAACTCAATATAATACCAGCCATGTAAAATTTCAAAAAAAAATTCTGGAGCCTGACACCCAAGATCTTGCTTTAACAGCAGGGAAAGAGAAATCAAAAGAAAAGGAAACAAAAGGGAGAATAAAGGTAAACGATAGACAAATTTTAAAAAGAGAGAAAAAGCAGCCAACGTATAGAGCACGCGTCCATCAGTCGCACCGCGGTTAGATCCCGAAAGTTGACAAAACGCCACAATAGCGTGGAAGATGACAAAAAAGGTCCAATAGTGCACTTTGTGACACTTTTTTGAAATTTGGCATGCTGTTAGCTCATCAGATTTTCAAAACCAACTGGCGGCAAGTTCGCGCAACCCCCTGGCGGCCGGTAGCCGCGAAATTGAAAAAAATGGCCGCCGATGGGTATAAAGCCAACCATATCTCAACTTTCTCTGATCGTGTATTTAAGTGTAATACCACTTTTTTAACGTTTTTAAATGTAAGCATTTTAATTTTAAAATTTATTTAGTTTTTTGAGGTTAAAATTTAAATTAAGAACAATTTATTTTATTTGCCATTTCAGACACTATTTACTTACTTTAATGTTATGCATTAAACTGTTATTTTGTATATCATGCTTTAATACTATATACTGTGTTTGTACAGTGCGGTTTAATACGTAAATATTTTTTTTTATTTTGCTTAATGTGGTTTAATATTGTGTAGCTGAAGAAATGCTAATTTAAAATATTGCAACAAAATATGGCAGTTGATTAAATATTTTTTGTTAGTCGTGACGTAATGCTGACGTCATAATGTGTCACGGGTACAAGCTTGATAGTCTCAACTGGTGCTGTCTATCGCTACCCTGCTTCGATGGTGAACTTAATTTGGTTCGCTAATGAAAAATACCTATCGTGTCAGCACTAAGCAACATGGAGACATGAAATCAAGCTTCTTGCGATCCAAAAACGCAACCATTTTGCAAGCTTCGTGTGCTAGTGCACTGTCTTGCTCGAACATGTGAAATTCCAACTATCCCCACAGACACGTAAATGCGATAGCTTTGCATATTTTTGTGGCTGCAACTGTAAAACTTTAAAAATTTGTCATCAGCGAACCAAATTTTTCACCACCGGAGCAGGGTAGCGATAGACAGCACCAGTTGAAACTATCAAGCTTGTACCCGTGACACATTATGATGTCAGCATTACGTCAC
>Ga0056128_1006542_pt1 | contig 14706 bp, 7 predicted proteins | sample WorMetLIZISLAND2_FD_71113 | JGI IMG/M metagenome (GOLD analysis project Ga0056128, IMG submission 71113) | Marine gutless worms symbiont microbial communities from Max Planck institute for Marine Microbiology, Germany - Olavius geniculatus... ...
CTTTGAGCGCAAATATCTCTGAACTGCATAGGGATATCGACAAGCGGTAAACGGCGTTATCAAATACAGTTAATTCCACGTTGAATAAAAAAATTGTGTGAACTTCAGTCCACTAACATCGGAGATTACGCGGCTAATGTTTACCCACCAAAATCAAATTTTTGGAAGGCCATATTTCAGCCCCTAGAGGGTGCTGCGCCCCCAAATTTTTACACGCGCTAGAGAATGAACAAGTCTTACTAGCGCACCCCCCACCGGGGACGGCGGCCCCCCTTACAACTTTTTTCAAAGGGTGGTCAAAAATTGGCTTAAAATGTAATAAATTAGCGCTTATAATTTCAGAGTTAGGGGTGTAGCCCGACGAAACTTTGGCACTTGACGTGTCTCTATGTTGAGGTGTTAACGCAATTACAAATTTTGGGATCACCGCCCCCCTTAAAATTTGGGAGTTCAAAAAACGTTCAAAAATCGGTGCAATTTACGACAACTTTTGAGTTTGAGCACAAATATCTCTGGAACTGATGAAGATAACGACATAACGGCGTTGACGAGCGCGATCCTTTTGGCGTTGAACAAAAAAATTTTTGTGAAATTCCGTCCACTACGATCCAAGTTATAAGCGCTAATGTTGACCTACCCTAAGTCGACAAAGCGCGTTCAGCATATGCCAATGCATTTGAGTTCAGGCCACGTGACTTTGATGCCGGGAAATTCTCCCCCCTTTTTGCTCCCCCTAATTTCCTCCAATCGGACTTAACGACTTAGGGCGCCGGGCGGATTCACGTTGGGCTTTGCCCCAAATTTCTAGTTTTTCTTCAAGTTACGATCGATAATGTCGGGATGTTTTTTTCAGGTTTTCTGTTTATTTCAACACATATTTCGCTTGATCTGATTTCCCTATGTAGTGCCGACGCATACATTGGGTGAGGTGGGAAATTGAATGGTCATTTGATGGCAAGTGGTGTCAGGAATATTTGTACCAAAAATTATTAAAATCTAGTAATTGGTTTACAAGTTGCAGTCGAAAATGTCGGAGTTGCTTTTTTTGGGACACAGTGTATAATAGGCTAGTCACATTATTCCAAATTGTCTGCAGTGTGTACCAGTGAAAGAATTTTGAAAATTGGTCAATAATTGGGGAAGATATGGACAAAAGTAAAGTGGCCGTTTTTTACTAGCTCACTTTGTACATTTTTAGTCAAAATTATTTTCCAATACTTTTTCTGTCGGTCACTGTTAGTGCAGGTTATCCTGCCAGGGTGTTCTGTTTGTCGCCATTTGTTGTTCATTTGTCATGTTTTGTTGTTATGTGTGTTCAAACAAATAAATGGTTCATTGATTGTTTGATTGATTGAGTGATTTATATTTAAGATCTTTGTATGTGTGAACAATTTGAGAAACGATCTGCTGGTTGATAAGTAAATTACGTCATAGTGTGGAATATTTTAACCAGATAGATGATAGTATTGAAAAATCAACTCTGGTGTCATGGGCTCGGTTTACCGGCAGGCTGACTTTACCAAAGTGTATTGAATAAACTAAAACTTTTGATTTATTTATGCTTTTTGACAGCCTAATTTGCCTAAAAGACTGTGTTGCAGCTTATTAAGCTATGAAAATGAACGAAGTTTGTAATGAATAAGCTGCAACACAATCTTCTAGGCTGTCAAAAAGCGTAAACAACTCTAAAAGTTTTGGCTTATCCAGTATCCTCTGGTAAACTCAGCTCGCCCGTAAGCTGAGCCCATGACAATGGGAGACTAAAGTCTTAGCTTAAGTCTGACATACTTGGTTGGGAATTTCCAAACTTTAGTCTAAAACGTTGGTCTTAGACTGAAATCTCAGCAAAACTTGATGGCTCGTTTCTTCACTCGATACGATACCGATTATATCGTAACTAATTATTTTCTATTTTTGACCCACCTCTAATTCTAACTAATTGGTTAGCTATTCTATGTGTTTATATTTTCTTTCGCGAAAGTGTATTATTAGTGTTTTGTAATATTTTAGACGAAATTAAGATGCATTGTCAGTGGAGAAATGCTGTACGATTAACGAGTGTATTTGTGAGCCCAGGAAGTGTTTTTTGGCGCAGCCGAATTTTGTCTGTTAAACGTGCTGTGAGATGGTACACGATGCAGCCACCGGACTGGTTAGGTGGCAAGAATATTTTGATTAAAAGTGGAAAATGGGACTTTCCGGAGCACGCTCAAACGTTCGATGAAAAGATGAAAAGTAAATACTTTTTGCTAGTGATTTTTTTGTGTTTTTTATTGATTAAGCCATGGTTATGCATTCTGTTTCATATTGGGGTATGGCTAGTATATAGTACTGGTATTATTGTGTTAGATTAGTAGCAGGATATTGCATTTGCACGTTTTTCATTTTTGTCTTATTCACACTTTTTTAGTTGTTTATATTTTTGGCTTATTTTTGTATATGATTGTTGAGTGCTCAGCTTAAGAACGTTGAGGGTCTTGTTGATTTTTTTTAGATATAGTTTTGTCGATCCTTATGTGAATGTTTTGTTGTATTGTTGTCAGAAATACAGGAAGAAATTGCACCAGAAGAGCAAGTGTGTGATGATATTGGTGTAAAAGTGCAGTCGGTTCGTGATCGAGGCAAGGTCATATCTGCTGCAAACGCCAACCGAAGGAATAAGGAGCTTGAACAGGCAGCACGGCATCGAACGTGTAGGTTTAATTGATTAGTGTGCAGTTTGCCACACTTAAATAATGTGTCAATTTAATGGAATCACATCTGCACATTGTGAATGTGTAGCACACTATCTTTTGAATAAATTGGCGTAGTATTTTGCTTGCATGTGTGCACAGTTAACACATGCAGCACAATGCCATTATGCATAGCTGCCAAGGTCTGGAAATCAAAATGCGTGAGATCAGTCATTAATTTTCTTTTTTCTTTTCTTCAACTCTGCACCTTTTTTGTCTTTTTCCTTTTCTTTTCTCTTTTTCCGTTTTCATACACTTTTCTCCATTTCATCCAGATGTCTGGGTAATGCTGTAATTAAGCTCTTAAAGTGGGGTATGGGGCAGAACCCTGGCCACCAAAGAATTTTTTATGCATTTTAAGCTCCAAATTTGTGGCTAATAAAAACAATTTTCTGTCAGTGTCAGACTAATCATGACATTTATGTAACAGGTAGGTAAATGAAATGCTTTGAGATAATGCTTTGGCGGGCAGAGAAGCATGAGTTGACTGAAAATGCGCGAGATTCCCGCGAGATGCGTGAAACTTGGTAGGGCTGATGATGTAATAATTACAGATGTTTGTTTGTGAGTAATTCGTTGATGTCATTGTTCTCAGCAGCATTAGTTTTTTTTTGAGAAATTGAAATTTTGGGTGTTGGATGACATTCTGTATTCTGTAGTGTTATACCCACATTTTTACTGTGAATGCAGTGAATACTGTGTAGCCGGGCTACCTGCTACATTTTCAGGCCAGAAATACACATTGGTACAAGTGGTGGATCGAAATCGGCTAAGTATCGGGTATTGTCTGTGTTGTTACAGTAAAAATACCTTTAGTTGATGTTGAGAAAGATTGGTGCAAGGAGTCAGCCACCCGACATCTGCAGACAATTGCTAAGCATTACGGCATTTATCAGGATTTGTTTGATGGCGACTATTTCACACCTGTGATCAATCTGCATATCTGCTATGAGTACGATGATGATCTGGTGACACCTGTCTACTGTGGCAACAGAATTTTTCCAGCTGAGGTTACTTGTTGTTAATTTCTTTTCCATCGTTTCGGAATATAAGATTAACACTGATTACCGTAGACCTTTAGATGCCACAGTGTATTGTATAAAAGCATATTAACTGTTTTTGCTGTGTTTGTTTTGATGATCATCATATTTAACTGTTGTGTTTTGAATTTTGACTGATTATTCATGAAGAATGTAGAAGTGCTTGATTTGGACCCAGTTACATGCAAAGAGCTATTTAGTTGGAGTAATTGACTACAGTTATAAAGGCATGCAATTAGTGTGCACTGTGCGATGATTCTCACATGGCTGTTATGTAATTCGTGCATTGATTGTCTGTTGCTGCGAAGGCCAAGCAAGAGCCAACAGTGAAGTACAGTCCGGCTGCCGATAGCACATTGTATACGCTGATGATGACGAACCCAGATGGACATTTAACTGATGACAACATCGAATACATTCATTGGCTACTGTAGGTCTTCGCTGTTTTCTTTATTTGGTAACAATGTTGTGTACTATTTGTTACATCTGATGGCATTTATTTAACTTTACAGTAAATTCGACATTTTGTTCAAGCTCGTACCATGTCAGCTGTGCGTGGCGGCATCATAGCTGCAGTGTAGGGAGGGGTGCAATTCCCCCCCCCTTAAATTTTTGGATGTGGGAAAATTGTTGGAAAATTTCTGTTTAAATATGCAAATGTTAGGGCTGTAAAACCCCCATTTTGGGGAAATATAGGGGCAAAAGTGAAATTTTCAGCCCCACCTACCAAATAAGCCAGTCATTTTTGTTTTGATCGCTAAGCTGTAAGCTTAAAGGTCGGCTCTTTGTCGTGGTTGTCTTTGGTCTCTTTGTCTGTCATTGTAATGGATGTATTGTGGCTAAATGGTGCAAGATAGGGCCTAGGTTTCTATTGATCACTAATAGGCAGTGGCGTACGCCCTTTCAGATGAAATGAAAATCACCGATTCTGGATTACCTTCAAGGTCAGTGACAGTATGGTCAGCCCCACCCTAGCGACAGCTGTGATTCTTGTTAAATGTTGGCATTTGCATGTAATTCTTGTCATTGGTATTTTTTAGAAATCCTTTTGTAATGAACTACATTCATGTTCACATTGTTACTGTGATGACATGGTTACAGCATATCAGAAAATGCATAACTGGCATGACATCGTCACATCGTTCATTAATCGCCCAACAGCTTTTTTTGTCTATGAAAACTGCAATGAAGTTGTTGCACAGTGTATTTTTTAACTGCAGTATATAGTGCAGTTCCTGACTGTTTCTGTGTACAGAGGCAATATTCCAGGCAGTGATATCAGCCGTGGTGAAAAGCTGGTCGATTACATGCAGCCGTTTCCGGTCCGTGGCACCGGCGCTCATCGCTTCGTTTTTGTGCTATTTGAGCAAAACAAACACATCGACTATGCATACATAAAACGACCATCACCATGGTAATAGTCTGTGCCGTATAACCTTCTGAACTTTGAGATCATGTTACATACTTTTTTAATTATCGGTTTCTGTAACCAGCGCTGGAAAATTGGTCCGAAAAAACCTAGATTTTTGCATTTTTGAAAAAGTTCAATTTTAGGTTTTTTAGGTTTTTTGTTTGTCGTAAAATTCATTACATACCAATGATATCGTATTTTATGTCATATTTTAATTATGATTTTTGAATTGATTACTTTATCTTGCTTTTGATTTATAGAAAACGATGTGATTTTGTGACAGACATGGTATAAAGATGTTTTTCCTTGGTTGTAATTTTGTGTATGGTGTTTATTGGACACAAAAAAATCAAAAAAACTTAAAAAGCCTAAAAACCGAAAGCGTAAAAATTTTCTCTGAAATACCTAGGTTTTTCAGCCATTCTCAGCTCGGTAGTTTAATGGTAATGTGCCGGACTTGTAATCCTGAGGTCACTCAGGGGCGCAGGTTTGACTCCGCACCGGTACACTGCCGGGTAACGACCTTAGGCAAGTTGTTCACACACATGTGCCTCTGTCACCAAGCAGTATAATTTGGTACCGGCTTCATCGCTGGGACGTAAACAGGCACATCGTGTGATACACTGGCCCAGTATCCGTGGTCTTGCAGCATAAAAACTGGCTGAGGGCCAAGGAAACGGAGATCAGTGCTGCCAGGACTTTACGTTACGTTACGTTACGTTTCTACAACACCATCATTGGTTGGCAGATTTTGCAACAGGAAGGGCTTATCTGGAAAATGACCATTAAACTTGAAACAAAATTATGGCTTAAGCTTTTCAGTGATAAACAGATGCCTGCCCTATATGTGGATTTTTGTCATTGCTAATAATATTTAGTAAAATTTTGCCATTTCTTATCACCACAGGGTTTAGTGGCAGATAGACTTTTGGTTGTTCAGGGCCGTCTTTTGCCAGCGCGGGGCCCATGGCACTGCCTTGCCCACGGGGCCCCTGATACCTATGTCCACACCACACAACAACAGTAGGATAGGTTTGAGTCTATATGTTATATAGGGCCATATTTTCTGTGTTTCTTAATGTTCACAATTAAATATGGACCCTACATTTTAGCTTTTTCAAACATTTTCTAGACCTTTTTATTGAGTTCAAGTTGTGGCAATAAGTCATCCCTTAAGGCGATGAAAATTGTTTGAACTGATCAATCGATTCATTGTCTGTTGCAGCAATCACAACCGTAGTGCAGGGTCCCTTTGGGGTGCGGGGCTCTTGGCACAGTGCCAAGGTGCCACCCCCTTAAAGACGGGCCTGAGTTTGTTTAATTTTATGGTATATAACAGTGACCACACTGTTAAATGTCTGCATGTCACAGGGTACTGTGGACATAAGTGATAACAGGTTTCAGTTGCTTGTGGTACCGTAACTTACTATCAGAGACAATTTTAAGAAGTCTTTAGATTTTGAAACATTTTCCATAGATCATGATTCAGTTAAACAGATATTTTGCTATTACAGTAGGTAGATATTAGAAGGACCAAATTGGTGTTGTCTCCGTCAGTTCTTAGTAGAGAATTTTGCATTTTATATGTCATATTTTCTAAGGTTGTGAAAATGATTATATTTTTCAGTCAGCATTTTGTTTCAACATTTGTTTGGTGCATTAGGCCTAGTTATCTTTAGGCATTCATTAACATTGATGAAATCTCTTTCTAAATGACGACAGTCTGGGTTGTGATGATTATTGTGCTACTCATGTTGATAGTGACGTTGCCATGGCAACTGTTGCTGTAGCACAGATTTGGTAGAAAGATCACATCGAACAGTCGACTTCTTCGCTGATCACCGTGATGACGTCATTCCTGTAGGCTTGGCATTCTTTCAGAGTGAATGGGATGAAAGCGTCCGATACATGTTTCATCATGTTTTCAGTAAGCCGTTTTCTAGCTTTTTTGCACTAACTTGATGAGTAGTTTAATTTGTGTATTGCTTAGACAGCATTGAGTCAATGATCAGTTAAAACTGACGTTTATTTCTTGTTAATCTGTTCTGTTAATTTGTAATTTTTTTAGATATTAGAACTGATTGAATTTCTGTATTTTGAGTATTTTTCAGTGCTCGGATGCTGTTAGTTGGGTGAAAGAAATGGCCTAAAACTTGTGAACAAAGTCTGCCATGACAGCTGCCAAAAGTTTACTTATTGGTGACTGGCATAAACAGAAGTAATGGTGACTGTCCAAAATTTTGCTAATATGCACTCACTTTGCAAGCAGTGGCAGTTTTAGGCCCAGGCCGGATGGCACATGCCCCCCCAGTTTTGCTCCAAGCCCCCTAGTTTCATGGCCACTCATGATTTTTTTTGCAAAAATAACACAAATATCTGATTTCTTTGTGTTTACAAATTGTAGAAAAATGGGCAAATTTGCGACTTCCATTGAACGTGCATAAACCAAAAGTGCTTCAGCTTCAGGGAGGCTTCGCTCCCCTGACCTCTACCAAGGGGCTCTGCCCCTGGACCACACACGTTATAGGCTCATGCTACCTCGCTTGCCATGGGGCCGTGCCCCTTCCCCCCCAGATGTTGCAGACTGGAACCGCCACTGTTTGCAAGCTACAAACTAGCAACTTGTACAGGACTTCTCAGCAAATTGCAATAGTTGTTTGAATGATAAATGACTTCTTCACTGGCAGATGTATACATATTATGACTGGTGATTGCAATCCCGGGATTGATCCGGGATTAAAAAATTTGTAATCCCGGGATTCCGTTTTCAAGATTAGGCTTGTAGATTGGTTGTTATTTTGGTATCCCAAATAAACTTACTTCGTGCTTAGGACATAGTATGCCCACACAGGAGGTAATTCAAACTTTGTCGAGCGACTGTTACTGTCAAAATACAACTTACAGTGCACAACAAGGAGTAAGACTTTTGTGCGCATGAAATATTTAATTTACTAGATGATCAGAATTGTTTTTTGTATCATTTAACACATGAAAAAGTGCAATTATAACTAATTTTTGTAATCCTGAAATCCATGGATTGGGACGCCGCCGATTCCAGGAATTGGGATTGTCGAAAACAGCCGGGATTTGGGATCCCGGGATTGCAGTTTCTAATTGTGACTAGTGTTCACTCTGCTCACTGCACAATATCAATGTTTTAGTGTGCAGTTAATTTCTGTATTATCAAACGTTTTGATAGTGTTTATAGTCCAGTCGTCGTTGTACAACATTGTACAGTACAGCACGTGTTGACAGATTAACTGACTGTGTTTTGTGTTAGATATGGCAGAACCGGCATATGAATACACACATCCTCCCGACTATCATCCAACTCCAAGAAAATACCCGCACAAAGAGCCATTTGACAGGTACAGTGTCATGTTTTACTGGCTGCTATGCCTGTTTACTGCTGTTTTGCTTGCTGTTTTATTCCTGTATTTAATTGTCGTGCAGTTTAAATTTGAGATTGTGTTTGATTTTACATGTAGTCATGATTCTTGTTTTTTTGCAATAATTTGTGGAAAATGACATGAGAGGCAGCATGATATTATGGGATGTTCTTCCAGCATCCTAATTTTTGCATCCAATTTTCTTTGTAAACCAAAATCTAAAAAAACTAGAAAATCTCTGTTTTACGCTGCTGATGCCTGTGCAGTATATTTTACTGTTTGTACTGTACGTTCTCTGTTGCTAAATGTTTCTGCAGGTATTTTGACCGGTACCGAGACAAGAAGGACCTTGCCGAGGATGTGCTGAGCATGAGACTCGATGGGAAGAATCCATTCACATGGCATCCGCAACGAGAACGGTTTCCTCTGGTCCACCGATCCAAAGGCTATCGACCTTCATGGCTGAAGAAACGCGATGAGAAAGTGGCCTATCGCTTAGAACAGTACAAAGACCTTCCGTGATGGGTCAACTGCCCGGCTTTCGTTCAGATTGTGATTGTTTTAGGCTGCTTCGCCAATTGTCTCAGGAGTGGCACTGTGGCATCTTATCCAATGTTTATGTTGCTGATAACTTAACTAAATTGATAATGGGATTAATGATCATGGTTATTAAGTGTTCTGCATGACATAGATGTGTGCAAGGCTCACTGTCAGCACAGTCAGCTGAACTCTACTGCTGCTAGCCGTAATCATTCAAGTCTTGTCTGGTAAAGCCTAAATTCCATTACGCCGACCTTGCAACAAAATCCACGACAAAGTCTGCGTCACAGACACAAATCGTGAAAGTCTGCAGCATAGATCACATTGATGATTTTGGTGGTAGTATCAGTCACATATCGATTACATTGGTAGTGGCACAACTGCAGGACAAATAAACCGTTAGGCTCTATGCAATTGATGGAGGTGAGGACAGTATAGTTTATATAATGATGTCGTTATTAGAAAAAGTTGGCGGCCAACTCATTATACGTATAATACAGGATTAACGATTATTTTCTTAAATGGTTAACTTTACACTGACACAGAATTATTGGATATTTATTGGAGAATCCGTGTGGCTGACCCCTCAGCCAGGGGATCCACAGCCTGAAGGAGAGAGGGGGGGACAGTTATTGGGTATTTTCTTAGCTCCATTTTTGTAGACATGATGTTGACTTTTATGGTAAAAAACAGATGACTGAGATGAATTCGGATGATTGTCATGTCATGTTGTATCTACTTTTTCACGACTTTATAATCTCATGCAGTTATTGATATGATTTAATCAAAGTTGCGAGCATTGTTTTTTAATGATCAGCCGTTTGATCAATCGTCAATTTCTGCAGCTGAAACTGAATTATATATCATATTCAGCACGTGAATAGAGCGGTATAAGGACGTTTCGCTCGTTAAAAGTTGCAGACGACGGAAAAGACGAACAGACGGCGAATATGACGTCGTTTTCGCGTCCGTCCATCTTAGTTTTCATTCATCGTTTTCTACGTTCGTTTTCGTCGTCTTCGCCATTTCCGTTTTCGCCGTCGTTCGCAGTTGTTAGTGGGCGAAACGTCACCAGGCTAGGGTGAAACGTTTGTAATTTACTAAGCTTATTAAGTTGACGACCACTGCGTAGACGAGTAATTGTGCGGAGGATGAAAACGCTTCGGCTGCTGCTGCTGCTGCTGACGATGATTAGGCTTTTCTACCGGCTCTATGTCTCGTTCAACATCACTCGGACTCTGACCAACCGCGCGCATACACAACGTACACTCATACATGGGTGTCATTTAGGGGGTGGGATTCGTACACGGACCCCCCAAGGATTTATGATTTAAATTTTTCCCTGCAAATCGTACCTTTGAAACAGTATTACTGCTGCAAGAACAATACAAAATTTTGTCCGAGACGAGATGTTGCAGCTTCCGAGAGTCTCTGGAGCTTCAACGTCTCGCGGAGACGTTTTCCGTGACGTATGGTGAAACATTGACAATTAAAAATACAGATTAATTAACTCGCACCATAGTAAGCACTTTCTATTTGTGATCTTCTGGGTTTTTGCACTTTATTTTGACAATTATCACTGAATAATTAACGGCTTGCGCCATAAAGAATTGCAACTGTAGTGCTGTAGACATGTTTATCGCAATATGCAAACAACTGAAATTAGTAAACTACAGCTGATTAGCCTATAGCATTACACGTCGTCTACATTTGACTGATGGTATTCATTCTGACATCATACACTTTATCTTCATTGCGACTAGGTCATTTTATGACGAAAAAAGACTGACAAGACATAATTCTGCTTTATGATAGATAAGTAAATGAATGAGTAAAAACACTGTAAATGAATATGTCTAAGCTACAAATGTCATGCTGGTTAGTATCGCTCTAACTGCTGCTACTAGATGCACAAAACGTCTCGACGAGACGCAATGGCCTGAGACCCGAGACGAGACCTACGGGGCCGAGACCGAGACATATTGCTCCGAGACCCGAGACGCATCGGTCCGAGACGTTAAGGACTTTGTCCGAGACGCGACGTCTCGACCGAGACCACAACCCTGTTACTGAGACTACCATTGATCTAAAATGACGCCACTGCGCACACTAAGCGTTATTGTAAACCGCAAGTGAACGATCACACGTTGACAGATCGACTATGTGTGCCAAATATCTATGGAAGGTAGGATAGGATTTGAGAAAAAAATGCAGAAAAAAGTCACGTCGTGATTTCTACCGATATTGGTGAGAGCCGGTGCGACGGCGTGGGACGTACTAGACCGTGGCGGGCTTCTTGTAACTGCAATGTCATCTCGGTTTTCTCCCGCGACCAGCATCTTGAATTCTCTGCCAACTACACGTGATGAAAAAGGCGAGTTTTTATCATCGTCATTGTGTGTCGTATTTTCGGGCGCAACTAAATAAACTTGCAGATATGCCTAGGGCTTAAACGGATCGGATAATCAACGCTGAACGACTGCATTTCCCGACTTATTTCATAAAGTTTCTTCTTTGTCTTCGTCTAGGGCATATTGCTTTTTTGATTTTAGATTTATTTTCAAACTTTTTGCGCAGTTAGGGTAATTCGGTGACGCAGCTGCGTAAGTCCAGCGGCCACCAAGTTAACTGTAATTAAAGCAGCAATCATTTCAGTGTAAACGTTAAGTATTCGCCGTATTGCGAAATGCAAAATTTACGACGTTACTTTTACTTTATTTTGTTCGAAACTCGAAAGCCGCATGAAATCAGACCACTGATGCTATGGTTGTCATCAACTCATGTTATGCGTTACATACTTGTTTCTCGAGCGACTGTATCCTCAACTGTGAAGCTTGTTGTTGTTGCCGTAGCGACAACAGTTCGTCGTCGTTGTCGTTACCGTCGCTGCTGTTGCTGTTGTTGGCGACAAGTCTTTGCGGTTTCTTTCGGATATGTTCCTGACTTCTGCGAACATCTTTCAAGCCGTTAACGCCTTCCGTTTTTTCTTGCAACCGCGGAATAGGGGCAGTCTGGAACCGCAAACTGTTCTCTTTCTTTAAATACTCCTTTTCCTGTTCGTTTTTCTACAAGACGGACATAATTTCACTTGCATCTGTCAGCAACACATTTATAGACAGATGAACAAATTAGAATATTGTAGCTGCCTATCGACTTAACATGTTTATTAAGCCCCTATCTATTTTGTTGTTTACTTCCTACCAGTGGTAGTGAATTCTAAAAGATTTTCATTTCAACGGGTAAACCTTTTTACGAAGGCAGGTTGTAAACGAACCGCGCGTGTACATGGTGGCTCCGAAATTTTCGATCTTGTTTTTGTCAGAACTTCGTCAAATCTACACCAAATTTAATAATTTTTGGCAGACCGATATGGCCGAGACGATACAGTTATGTGAGGTACACCCAATGTCTACCTCACCTACACTGTAATTTTTGTCAACGCACTACCGTGTAAAACGCAGGTGCTCCAAATTGTTACACAATGCTGAGTTGTTGTGCTCGTAAAAGTTCTAACGACTCAATTAAGCACACAATAGACTAAAGTGTGATTTATGTAACAGATTCAATTATAAGTTTGTGTAACAGATGCCTTAGACGTGACGCCACGGCTGATAGCAGCATTAACGCTCAACTGATCAAACTGCACAGCACTCATTTATGGATTAAATGTGTTTTGAGCTCATCAGTCAGCTGTTTTGTTGTCTGCAATTTTCAGCCAATTCAGGGTAAAACATTTAATACCACGAAATTATTAGAATTAAGTTATTAAATTAAAATTCACATTAACATAAAAGGTGAGCAATCTGATACTGATAATCTCCGTGTAATGTAACAATTTGGAGCATCTGCGTTTTACACGGTAGTGCGTCGACATAAATTAGATGAAGTGGAAAATGAGTGTACCTCACATAATTTTATTGTCTCGGCCATCTGTCTTGCCAAAAACTATTAAATTTGGTGGAGATAGGCCTATGACGAAGTTCTGACAAAACAAGTTGAAATTTTTTTTTTGGGGGGGGAGAAGGGTGACACCCTGTATATAGGTCTAGGGTAGGCTACGAACCGATGATGATTGTGACGATCGACGAAGCAAGATACTTTAGGTCTATTTCTCGCAGCACCGTAGGCCTACCTCAATCAGTTTCTTCTGCAGATCCAGCACCTTCTGTTTGTATTCAGACAGCGCGGCCGTTTGACGCTGCAGCTTGTTCTTGACGATCGCTGCAATTGTTAGCATTCAATACGTTACCTATAACACGTGTTGTATATAGGCCTTATACAGCGATCAAAAGATTGCTAGATCTGCACATGTCGGGTTAATGGCACAACACAACGAACTATATCGCAAACAAAACTATCAGAAAAAATGCAAGTTGCATGTTGTGTAATTTTGACGCTGAATGATAAGCGCAGTCTCGCAGTATGAATGTTTGCCAATATCCGACTGTCACAGTTTTTTTTGGTACCTGAAGGCGATGCATTCCAAATGTTAAGTAAACTTTGGGTGGCCTACCGTCTTTAATCAGCTGACGGCATTATTCATCATGTGTACACACGGTAAATAAGGTCGTTTAGTTTCGCATTTTCTGTTACCGGACAACAGCACTAAACTCTCTGCGGTTCCACAGTAGCGCTATAGCTTGACGCGTATCTTCCAGATTAGTTCGACCATGCAGCACACTGGCTATTGGCGCCCAATCTCAGCTTTAGCGAGGTTGATGCTCTACGTAGGCTATTTATGCAAGATCTGTAATCTGTATACCATAGTATGCCACTGATAGAAGTTAATTCAGTTAATTAAAGCCACTGCAAGCTCACGTACAGTATCGTCTAGCAAGCTCGTCGCGGCTGAGTTGGCGTGTGTTGTCTTGCTCATCGTCTGGTTTTGACACGGCGTACAGCTGCCGGTCTAGCTGACGCCGCAGATCACCGTTTTGTTTTTCCAGTTCCGATATCTTAACAGCACATAATTATACCGTACGCACAAACGCATTATACACTGTGTCCCAAAAAAAACATCCCCGACATTTTTAACTGTAACTTAAAAACAAATTATCGGATGTGATAATTTTTGGTAGGAATATTCCTGACACAACTTGCCATCAAATGACCATTTAGTTTTCTATCTCACCCAATGTATGCTTCTGCACTACCTAGAGAAAGCAGATCAAGCGAAATATGTGTTGAAATAAACAGAAAACCTGAAAAAAACATCCCCGGCATTATCGATCGTGACTTAAATAAAGATCAACAGATTTTAATAATTTTTGGCAGAAATATTTCTGACACAACTAGCTATTAAATAAGTGTTTTAGTTTCCATCTCATCCAACGTCTGTTTCTGCACTACCTGGGGAAATCAGACCAAGCATAATAAGCGCTAAAATGAATGAAAAACATCGATAAATTCCATCTATCTTAATCTGTGAGCTCCAACAGCCGGTCTATTCCAATGTTTGACTGTCATGCAGCAGGGTGTTTACCAGATGAAGTTTAGGAATGTTTGTGAAATCAAGAAGTGACTGGTACAGCCTGGATTGGTCTGGAGCAGAACATTATTGATACTGCTGTCAATGAATGGAGAAATCGTCTCCT
>Ga0056128_1006544_pt1 | contig 14704 bp, 8 predicted proteins | sample WorMetLIZISLAND2_FD_71113 | JGI IMG/M metagenome (GOLD analysis project Ga0056128, IMG submission 71113) | Marine gutless worms symbiont microbial communities from Max Planck institute for Marine Microbiology, Germany - Olavius geniculatus... ...
AAGTTACGATCATTAAAGATAAATTCTGTGAATTCATTTACGACATGTCGTAAGATAATCTTATGACATCTTAAATGATGAGTTATGATAATTTTATGACATGTCTTACGACATGTCTTATGACAGTGTTTGTGAATCGGGCTCCAGATGACTAAGACAATTAAGACAAACTAATACCTACAGTTCGTATAACATTCATAGTAAAAAAAAACTTATTAGTGAGCAGATACTCGAACATTGAAACAAGTCTCGCGATGTCCACCCCTGCGATCTGGTGTCGCGTTGTCAGGTCTCGCGATGTCAGGTCTCGCGTTTTCAGTCGCCCCGTTTTTTCAGGTTTTCTGTTTATTTCAACACATATATATTTCGCTTGATCTGATTTCCCTAGGTAGTGCAGAAGCATACATTGGGTGAAGTGAAAAACTAAACAGTAATTTGATGGCAAGTTGTGTCAGAAATATTTGTACCAAAAAATATCAACATCTGATAATTGGTTTTAAAGTTACAGACAAAAATGTCGAGGATGTTTTTTTGAGACACAGTGTAAGTTAAATCCCCGGTTCAACGTTTTAGTTCACCGTATTCACAAATGGGACCCGGGGTTCGGGTGAACAGTATAATATGTTTTCTCGCCGATAGAATGTTTCCCGTGAGGCCGTCGTTAACCGGAATGCATTCAAACACGTCAGGTTGCACTTTAGGTGATTCGATTTCAAAAAAGACGATGTCGTTATTTCTTGTTTTACTTTTCATCGGCTGGCGATCTGGTGCTTGAACGTGGGTGGTCATTGGCTGTCTGACCACACGTCGGGATGCCACACGTCGGTCGGACTGTGCTCTTAGACACCCGCCGAGAACGCTCTTTACTTTGCGCCACCCCACCCGCCGCATTTTCTCGCCGCACTAAACAACCGTCCGTCTTGAGGCGTGATCGGAAGCACGACATGACTTGTTACGACGATCGTACGACAACGATACGACGCAAAGATTTAAAGCCATCCACGAAAAACTAGCCACTGCAGACTGTAAAAACCACAACGTGGCTATTATGACATCTTGAATTTTGCACTAGCTTATCTACCAGTAATAAATGAACGGTTCTTAGCGGCACTTTGCATTTTTGTGTCTCAAAATATGACATTATTGATAACACGTAAAACGCAATAGAACTGGCTGGATAGCTGAACACTTTGACACAAGCCCATAATAGTTCTGGCAATATATGTAATACCTACCACCGTACATAAATACATAATTATTGTCCCGTTGTTGAATTATATATGGCGACGTGTAAAAGATGCTAGCTGCTTGACTGCCGGTCGGTGCTCGGACAGCCGGACTAGCTCTCGCGCACATGTCGCTAATCACATCTTGGCGCTCATTGATCAAATCTAACTCGGTTGTGCGCATGCGCGCAGTTCGAGGCAGCACTTGCAGTGGACGCGGCGACCACACTACGGCTCGCGCTGTCGCAGATGGCCGCGCAACACCCGGATGTGTTTCGTCACGTGACGCGCTATGGACATCGCTATGACAACGCCTCGTCACGCCAGATCGACTGCGACTCCGATCCCGTCGTGCCTTGGAGACATGGCCGTGACGTCATGAAAGCTATTCTCCAGGTGAGCCAGCGTCTGGACCTTGCCAAATTTGTTACTTGCAAAACGTTGCAGACTTTTTAGGGACACTCTGGGTATGCTACGAGTTTATCACTTTTTATTTTATTAGCCTTAATTTAATTTTTGAGTTAATTTAGGTTTAGCTGTATTCCTCAGGAATTTTTTGGTGAATTTCTGAAGCAGGTTTTCTCAACCGGATGTTGTTGCTGCTGCCATAGCGACGAAATTTACGTACTGAAAAAAAATCCAAAAAAATCTAATAATCGTAGTATAGTTAGGCGATACTGTATTTTACTGAGAGTCCGCTATATAGCCGGTGTTATCGGTGTTTCGGATGCAGATTCAACATTATGGTTTAACCGGTACGGTGAAATTCGACAAACATGGCACGAGGACAGGCTTCACTTTGGACGTGCTGGAAGTCAGTCTTGGCAGAGGTCTAGCCAAGGTCGGTTGTTCGTCAGTGCTTAAAAACATATGAATACGCCTGCAGAACTTTGTAAAGCGGTTGATAACGGTCAGTGATCTTGCCTGTCGGAGAAATTAATCCCTGCATGTGCGCTAGTAATTCTGGCATAAGCTTAAATTGTTCAGCGGGACCTGAGGATTAAATGCGGGTCTTTTCAGGCTTGGGGCGTGTGCAAAATCCACAGGGACAAACTGCGGGCATAGGCTTGGAAGTAAACATCATCACCCAAAGTTTACTGTTTACTTTTACGAACAAAAGCACGAACGAAAAAGCTGTCTTCAGCTCTAGTCAGGTCTGTTTATATGTCAGATAAAAACCTCCTCATAGCAAAAATCGGTCATTTTATGGCGATTTTCTGTACAGATCGGAAGCTGGAATGCAGAGAGAGGCTTGAAAATGTTTCAACAAGCTTCGCTCATCAGAACCAGCAAAGGCAACGAAACAATGTCCAACCGAACACGAACGATCAGCTCTATTCTGGTAAACAATCACTCACGATGCCACAAGACTGCAGACGTGCATTGTGACTTAAAGCTACGTAATGAGTGTCCACGTACATAAATTTCGTGCGATTTTTTTACAGGAATGAATTGTTTCGTCCCGTTATCTTTCTGACGCTATCAAGGACACAAAATGTAAGTCATAGGCTTCAATACTGGGTTATCCGGCCAAAGTTTACTTCAAATATCCAAAAAGGTGAACAGCTGTGTTGGTGGGGTGACGTATAGCGGTAACGCGTTGTGTCCGATCAACGAAGTTACTCTGTGCCAGGCCGGGTTAGTACTTGGATGGGTGACTGCCTGCAGGCAGGTAAACCATCTCGGTATGTAACCAGCCGCTTAGGTCAACTCAGCCTTCCATCCCTCCGGGGTAGGTAAATCAAGTATCAGTTTATCTGGCTGGCGTTAAAGCGGGACGCGTTCACCTGACTCGGGTGGCAGGTAACGGTAACACTATATGATCCCATACGGCAGGTGACGCTCCGTAGATTTGAGATGGGTTTTCTTTAAAGAGCTATGACCACCTTTAACTTTTTTTCGATTTTTTAAACTTCATGCTAATTGTCATATCTTCCAGATATGTCGACCGACTGCTTACGATCACATGATATGCCTGCGATGCTGACGCTTCATACATTTTTATTTTCTTTTTAGTTCTAAGTCGACGTAGCATCAGCGGACAAAGTTGTCAGTTAATTAGTAAACAAAAATAATAATAGGCATGTGTATATGAACTTCGCTGAATTCAGGAGAACGCAATCTGTTAACAGGCGGCATGCGGTTGAATTCGAAGAGTAGGCCTATTTCGAGTTGAACCCGCTTTCTAAGCATGTTTCTGAATAGATCCCGCAGCGTTTGAGTGTCGTAAAGATGCGAGTAACAATGGCGTCGCCGTCAACGTGAGGTCTCGTCAGCCGAACGAACTAACGTGTTATTGAGAATTAACTCGTCGCCTGCTGAACGCTTTAACCTTTGTGTACTTAGATCAATCAGTGACCGAGCAACCCGTGCCGTTGGTGTCATCAAGTAAATTCCCTCAGACCTCGAAGCCCTATTGCTTCGTATAACTTTTTCTCGTGTCGCTCGGTTGCCTTTCGTGCGCTCGTCAACTAGGCTAAACACACACCGTATGACACGCACGGGCGGTCGTCGGTCGCTAAAACAGTTTTTGCAAGTGTTGTCGAAACATCAACGATTTTTCTCGCAAATGTTTTATTGCGCATGTTACCAAATGTAGCCTTTAGGCCTCGCTCGGTTCTAATATAAATATTTTTCAAAACATGCTGCAGGCGTGAGATATTTCTGCAAATTTTTTAGACGTGACTGTACGTATAGTAACAAGAAATTTGAGCTAATGCTCACGAGACGCACAAAAGCCTATAGCAGTTCCGGTTTAGTAGTTTAGCTAAAAATTTGGGTGTTAACGCTAAGTTAATATACAAATACCAAATTCTCTATCTCGATCGCATAACGATAGTTCCGTGGCGCCACCATGTGAATGATATAGACTTGTGTCGCAGCCCGAAATCGCCAAAAAAAACATAAAATTTCCTATGATGGCGTTCAAGGTCATTTAAGGTCATTGAATTTGGCGCCAATTTAGAACCATGTGTACGACTTCCTATCAGTGATTAATAGTAACGTATGCCTTATCTCGCACCGTTACTGAGATACAGCGACTTATTGGCCAAAAATCGCAAATTTTGCCCACCCTCTCTCATTTAGCGCCCTCGTTTGGGGCGACCCCTTTCGAATTTATGGAAAAGCTTTATGGTTCCTGAAACTAGAATCTTCCAGGCAGCCGATGGTGAAGATTTGGTGATCCTATCTGGCACCATTTTTGACTAATCCACCCGGTGTGACGGACAGACGGACAGACAGAATTGCGATGGCTAAGACGAGCGTGAAAAGTGAAACATTTGCAAAACATTTGGATGCTGTATTTGTTGCTTCGTTTGTCAGCGTTTACAAGTAAGGACAAAGCGACCCCTTTTAAAAATGGGAACACTTTTGGTTCGTAAGCTATCTGCGAACGTATGACAAAGGGATGGTTTTAACACACGCACACAGTGCGGTCGTTGTCGTTTGGTCTGTTACAGACGCAGCCGTATTTGATGCGGAAAAAGTCGGCAAGCGTGACGTCACAAACCAGTGACCCGGATGACCCCGCGTCGCTGGCGGCCTTGAACGACCAATACGAGGGTTACTGCGCCGACCTGGCTAAAAAGATTGCCGACTCCATCGGTTTCCGCTACCGCATCGTGCCCGTCCGAGACAAGAAATATGGCGCGGTCGAACCAAACGGCACGTGGAACGGAATGGTCGGCGAGCTCATTCGACATGTGCGTATATTCGCTATACCACACTCAGATAGCACTGGTACTGTAAACGCGCATACAGAGCGACGTAACTAAACTGAACTGAGACGGTTTAGTTTTTGATGATGGCGAGCCCACTGGTCATTGGTTGACACGTACGTAAACGTAGTCACGTAGGTCACCGACGCCAATTAACGGTGCTTACTGTAATGCGTTACTGCTTGCCCATCGATCAGTTCGTCAAAAGCTAAGCCATGTCATTTCAGTACAGTTACGTCGCTGTGTACGCGTCTTAAGTTCTTTTCAATTTTTGGGGGCTACAATCGTGCGTCGTTAAGCAAACGACGATGTAGTTCATGGACTCAGCACTCTCTGGAGTGGTCGTACTGCGTACTAGCTTGACCGCTCCATCAGTGCAGTATCTAGTACATACTACAGTGCACTCGGTAGTTTTAATGTCTGTTGCGGCGCCTGCATTGGCGATAAAACTAAAACAAATGTTTACTCTGATTTTCTCAAGGTTTTTTGATTTTAATTTTATTATTCAGTACTGGTTGTTCATATTTGCTCTGTCTTATTATACCATGCTACTATGTGTTATATGGGCAGTTGTAGGTGCCGTCGCGGCCTTTCTGACCCTTGGAACACATGTTCTATTGTTCACACACTGTTTTTTCTGTATTTGCTGACATTGTCTTGTTTTGTGTTTCCAAAATAAACTGATGATGAAGTGCTGCTAAGTTCATCGCATGCAATTTTGTTGAGTTATGTTTTAATGCTATCTTACATGCAGAAGCCACCTTAAGTAGTAGAAATCTTATGTCGCGCTTGTTAATGTTGGCTTACGTCGATTGTTTTTTTTAAATTTGCCTCTAAAATCGGTTTGCGTTTCTGTAACAGGCGGACTATTTCTGGGTTGAGCGTCTTCTCTGTACAAATTTACGATTTCTTTTTTGGTTTTACAATTTATATGGTACAATAGTCATACGTTCGTGCTGGTAAATCTCTGAATTAGTATTATTAACTTAGACATTGGTTATAGAGTATAGATTCACGAATAACATTATTTAAGTGAGAAACTATATAGGAATTTAATCTACTATCGTTAATTTAGGCTAAATATCGTTATCCTCGGTATTTGTGTCATTAGATGTTTAAAATCTTTTTATATTTGCAATAATTTTACGTCGTAGATATGCTAACTATATATTGTTGTTTATAGTGAAATGAATAAATTAATAGTTAATAATAATATGTTTTAGTGCATATATCATGTTGTTTATCTTGAATTTTTGCAGGCCTTACGTTGGTACTTTTGTTATCCGTGATAGAGTCGTTATCGGATAACCGTATCTATCTGAAAAGGCTCTATAAGCACAAACTTCACACGCTTTAATTTGTCGTGGATTAATTGTACAACGCGCTTTGCAACAAGTGTAAGGCAAATGCACAACAGATCAAAGCAAGTGCGTGAAGTTCGGGCATAACGAAGTGCAAACTAAAGTTCAAGTTATCGCGGTTGTCGTCGTCGTGCGATGGTTGTTTGCATAAACTTAACACATCTGTGAGGCCTGTGGCCAACGCTGATCAACGCCGGCTAGTCATCGACTAGTAAGTACTGGACTTTAAGGCTGATTTGTGAGATGGCGCCGACGCGTGACTGGAATTCATTTACGCCCAGCCGCTGAAACCACAGACAGGATGCCGGGTTGATAGCTCAGCGCCCAACTATCGCTGAAACTTTAAACCGCAGTGAGAATTACCGTTTCCCGTAGCGACATATTATATTGCCAATTTTATCCGCAATTAGCCGTTTAATCGTCCCACGCATGTGTGGTGTGTGGCAGCTACCATGACGTTAAAGCACTGGCGCTTGGTCAGTGATTTAATATCGAAAGCTTGGTCGTTGCTTTTGAGACTAGCTTTGATCTTCAAAGGGTTAACGAAGACAATCTGTTGAATCAGAAAAAGGAGGTTAAAGATAAAAAACTATTATCACCCATTTTTCACTGACTTAGCTACTCGGCAGCGGCAGATTGTTGGTATATATCAAGACTGTGGTGTGCTAATATGTTATGAGTTGGCCCGTATTTTCATTTTTTTTTATTTTTCACTTTTCTTCAGAAACCGAACAGGGGACCAAGACCAAAATTGGGGAGAAGGAAGATTTTTACCTGAAAAAAGGCCAAATTTCAGCGAAATATATTGAAGGGTTTTGGAGGGAGGGGCATTTTAGATATCCAAAATGGGTATCCAACCTTGTATTTCTATTCGATGATTCACGTGATATATAGACTAACACATTATTGAGTTTGAGCTGCGTGGCGTTGCTGAGGGAGAACTTTCGGCCCCAAAATTCTCTTTTCTTCAATCGGATTTACGGCCAGGGCGGCCTTACGTTAAGCCTTGCCCCAAATTTCTTGTCATGTTACGATGTGTTGCTGTGAAGGAAGCTGACTTGGCGCTAGCTCCTCTGACAATCACGTCGGCGCGGGAGCGAGTGGTGGACTTCAGCAAGCCGTTCATGAGCCTCGGCATCAGCATCATGTTCAAGAAGCTCGAAAAGGATGCGCCGGGCGTCGTTTCGTTCATGAAGCCGCTCTCGTACGAGATCTGGATGTGTGTGATATTCGCGTACATCGGCGTCAGTGTCGTTCTGTTCCTGGTCAGTCGCTTCAGTCCGCTTGAGTGGAATGTCGAAGACAATACCGATGGACCTGCGGTCACAAACAACTTTACCATCTTTAACAGTCTCTGGTTCTCACTCGGCGCCTTCATGCAACAGGGATGCGACATCGAGCCCAGGTAAACTGCGAATGTCGCATAGAATTTCTCTTGATATAATTTATACCGGTATTGTTTCCTTGGATAAAATGTCCCCAGACGAAAAACGTATACGCCGCGACAAACTTCCCCGGTACGAAAGTCATCGTGTACAGTATTTCAAGTTACCAGCCCTGTTGATCGTTATTTTTTTACTTTCCCCAACTTTTTCCAGAAAGCATCCTTGGTCCGTCGATCGTTGTGTATTATTACACGAATTTGTAAAAAGAGGGAACCAAACCCACGGGTCCTGGTCATAATTCCATTTAGATCAAACCCCTGGCGCTAGGTACGTGGATGCGGTATTTTTTTTTGGGGGGGTTGCAAGTTCGACTTTCGAACTTGGCAAATTATTTTGCGTAATTGATTTCGTACATTATTACACTGTATGTTGTTAACAGGTTAAGTTCGCGAAGCAAACTTTACCTTTTGCATTTTCGCAAACATTTTATCACGACTTATGCGTTACACGTAGAAATACAGTAAGGAATAGAGTTAGAAATGGGTTTAGGGTAGAGTTAGCGTTAGAGTTAGTGGTAGGCTTTTTTGATTGTGTAAAATAAGTTTTTAGGGTTGATTTAAGTTAATTTAATGCAGTACCACTGAGACCACCTAAGAATTGTAGATTCGCCACCTGTAGGCCTACTGGCGGGCAGCATTCCGCCATATCGACTCTTGCGCGCGTCTCGTGCCTCCCCCCGCAATGCAGTGCGGCTGTCGTTGTGTGTGTTGGGGCCGCAGATCGATGTCAGGTCGCATCGTCGGCAGTGTTTGGTGGTTCTTCACGCTAATCATCATTTCATCGTACACCGCCAACCTGGCCGCGTTTCTGACGGTGGAGCGGATGCAGTCACCCATCGAGTCAGCCGACGACCTCGCCAAGCAGACTGAAATCAAGTACGGAACGGTCGACTCCGGTTCAACCAAAGACTTTTTCCGGGTATATTCGCGCTTATTTATTTCCGCAACACCGCAAACAGTTATAGTATGAATTAGTCGCAGTGTTCCAACGGATAAAAAACGCAGGAAGCACTGGCAGCTGCCCGTACAGCTACACCATGTCTTAGAAAAAACTGTATTAGTTTTATTTTGTGAATAGTCGATTTTAATAATTTTTGACAAACAACGCTATGAAGAAGACACTTGACGTAAACGACTGTAGTTTTGCCCACCTTACCTTAATGCTGTTGCTGCACTACCTTGTGAAATGCAGAAGTAATAGCTTGGCCGTTTACAACGCTGACTGTTTTCAGCGCCTTTTATTGCTGCTAACAGTGGGCCCTAACATTTTCAGGATAAAATGCGACGCTTGCTACGACAAATTATTACACGTTGAATAATACACGAGGTAATCGTCAGTCCAACTAATGGCGGCGACTATCGCTGCAATTCGAGCCGATTATTTTTTCTCTATTTGAGTCTGGCAATAAATGTGTACCGGTACTAGCTGCACTTGTCCTCGCATCAGCCCTGCAACAACGGTTTCCACTACTATACCGATTCCATTATTTTTAAAACCTTTGACCCTAACAAAATTTCTGAGGTGCGTCAAAAAATTAGCTATGAAAAGCGGAATGGAATGACCGAGTTGACCTATAGAAGCTGGTCTCACGTCGTCGGTACTTCCGTTTGTCTGTTCACTAAACGTTTTCCCAGTTTGAGTGAAATAATCAGTTTAATTTTATCAACAGATCACTGTACAAAAACTTTTACTGAAATTGTTTTTAATATAAATTTCTACTTGTTTCTGTATTTGTATAAACATTTGAATATTTTAATTATTCTGACGTGTAAACCGATGTGTGTATGCTCTGTATTCCGACAGTGGCTTTTAATAAACGAACATTGTATTGTTATTTGCCGGCGTGTGTAAAGACGTCGACGATACAGACGTACGAGCGCATGTGGGCGTTCATGTCGACCACGGAGCCCTCGGTGTTCGTAACGTCCAACGAGGAGGGCGACAAGCGGGTGCGAGCCGAGAACGGTAAGTACGCTTTCCTCGCCGAATCGACGACGATCGACTACATGAACCAGCGACCACCGTGCGACACGATGAAAGTAGGCGGCAACCTCGACTCAAAAGGCTACGGCGTCGCCACACCACTGGGCTCCGATCTCAGGTACGTACTGTAGCGTCTTCTCACTGCATGCTTTACTTTACGTTGCATTAAAATTTAAAGTGAAAAATGCCTCCTGGCACTTTAATCAATTTACAGCCTGCTATGAGAAAGAAGCGGATGAAAATGTGTTTAAACTCAACATGTGGACTTAACTGTCGGCGGAAAATTATGTTATTAGCACAGCCAGCTAAAACTTACTTGGTTTAGGTGTCCGTTTTCACAAATTGAAATTAACTTTCTCAAATATGCAAATCGGGATATCAGAGAATAACAATGAATAGGCGTCAATGCCAGAGTATAACGGATACTGGGCGTTATTTTAGAGTTCTGGTTACGTACTGCTGTAAACATAATAATGTCTTCAAGGCGAAAGGTTGTCTGCTTTTGATGGTGCTCATTCTTAGACAAATGTTTGCGATGCTGCATTTGCTATGACAAGTTGATGTCAGTAGAATTTCATTATTGCTGCCCCGTTCTTCATCACGTATGCAGCATTTGACTTAGCCTTCAAACAGAATGCTTTATGCACGGCTAACCGCGCAATTCCATATGTAGTCCCAGTCAAGTTTAAAAGGACTTTAAATTGTAAATGAGAAGTGAAAAAGCACTGTCCACATCATCGGCCGTATGCAGACACTTTCAGGCTAAATGAATCTAAGTTTTTACATTGATTCTGCATTGTTCCCTGTTTTGCGTTGTACGGTTGCCTCTCTCAGCTTGTCAAAGACCGCTCACTATCCGTAGGCGTAGATGCAGAAAGATAAGAAACCGTCTATCTGTCTGGTTCTAGTTGTTCGGCGCCAAGAATTTTATCGTCGGGTCGGACGTGCTGCGCTAACGAGTTTTCTAGCTGCAGCGGATGAAAAGCACGATGGCGACGAGACCCGAGAGCGTCGCGGCGAGACTCGTGACGCTTCTGGACATTGGCTAATTGGCAATTGCGTCTGCGTGACGCTAATAGATTCGACCGGTGCTTCGCGACATCTGACAGACGTACGGCCACCATTCGACCGCCAAGACACACGATGCTGGCTAACCGCCCTCGGCAAACTCTGCAATCTCTTTCCACCGACTGCAGGCGGCACACGTTGCTATGACGACTGTTGCATTCACATCGCTATGGCGTCACGCGTTGCCACGGTGACGGGCGTTGCTACGTCACCGAGGTTCCACAACATGATGTGCGTGCGTGCAAGGTGTTTTGTGTTGTCTTTGCAGGGACAGAATCACGCTGGCCGTGCTGGAACTGCTAGAGAGCGGAGAGCTGGCAAAACTCAAGACTAAGTGGTGGCTGGAGAAGGGCAAATGCGACAAAGAAGGCTCGCCGAAAAAGGTATACATAACCTGCCAAACGGCACAGTTTTAATATTTTTGGCAGTGTGTCGACACCCGGTAGCGATTGTAGGTGAAACTCAGTTTGCTGGCGCAGTCTGCAGCTCTCAACGAAATTGTGCCGCGAACGAATGCACGAACAGATATATAGGCTACCTGGGTTTTCTGTGAAGTTTTTGTCTGTCCAATGCAATGCATAGCATTGGACAGAGTATACAGAATCACCCGAGTGTCCGTGCGTCCGTGCGTGCGTCCAACATTTCTTAAGCTATCTTCTTTCCACCTTCCCTTTCTCTTCCCCTTTTCCTTTCCTTTCTCCTTCCCTTTTTTCTTCTTCTTTCCCTTTTTCTTCCCCTTTCCTTTGCCCTTTTTCTTTACCTATTTTCTTCCCTTTCCCGTTCCCTTTTTCCATTCCCTTTTTCTTTTCCTTCTCCTTTCCCTTTTCTCTTCTTCTTTTTCCTTTCTTTTTCCCTTTCTCTTTCGCTTTCTCTTCTCTTCATCTTCCGCTTCCCCTTTCCTTTGCCTTTTCTTTTCCCTTTCCTTTCCCTTCCCCTTCTTGTTTTCCTTCCCCCTATTCCTTTCTCTTTTCTTTCCCTTTCTCTTTTTCCTTACCCTTCCCCTTTTTCCTTTTTTTCCTTTATTTTTTCCTTTCTCTTTTTTTCCCGTTTTTCCCCTTTTCATTTCTTTTTCCCTTCCCTTTACCTTTTATTTTTTTCTCCTTCCCTTTTCCCTTCCTTTTCCCCTTCCACTTTTTTCTTTTTTCCTTTCCCTTCTCTTTTCTCTTTTTCTTCCCATTCTTCCTTCTTTTTTTCCGTGTCCAGGTCCGTGCGTCCAATATTTGAGGCGCCTATCCCCATATCGGTGCAAGATAGACGCATGGTGACGATGGACCTTTTATAGTAAAGCGTTGGTGACGAATCGAATGGTCTCGTAACTGACAATGTTTATTGTTTAGTTAAAATAATACAGAAGGATAAAAGGATCATTGGTGCTGTACAATTTGAAATTAAACTGTTTGTTTTTTTTTCTACCGGTCTAAACAGCTCACTGATTATATTTATACGGACATATACTGTAAACTGTCGAAATGCATTGGACAGACTTCGTGTTCCTATGAACATTATCTTGTTGTCAGAAATTTTAAAATTTCTATTAGTATGGATCGTTCGTTAGCTCATACACAGTTTTTGTCTGCTGATGCGACTTCACCTACAGCGTGGCGTGCTGGTGTGTTTCATATTTGATGTATTTAAATAATTTCGTTGAGAGCTGCAGACTGCGCCAGCTGAGTGCGTTTCACCTACAATCGCTTCCGGGTGTCGCCACTGGCGTTTCTAGGATTTTGACAAGAGATGATTTGATTTTTGTTTTTTATTTGTTTTATTGCTTTAGGTGGGTTGCTCATCTTTCTGGCATAGGCCGTTTAGCCCATATGTATAACTTACAGTGTAAGTCTATAACGCAGTCAGTGCGACGCCAGACATACGGTTACCTTCGCAGTCGCAGAGCGTCACCGCTCCTTTGGCTGGTACCGAAATATAGGCCTACTGTTTGGTGACAGAAACACATGGGTGTGAACAACTTGCCCGGCGTTGGTCAACTTTATAGCCTACTGGGCTGGAGTGGAACTGGCGACCTTTTGATAACGGGGTAACGCCCTAAACCACTGGGCCACCAAGCCACCAATACAGTATAACAGTGGTCGATTTTTATCAGCGCCGCGGGTGCCATGACAGGTTACGTCGCCTATACTAGACACGCCACTGTACGGTCGTGTTAAGTGAAATAACGGTTGGCGTGCACAGCAAGAATCTACAAGTAGCCTGAAGCTTTCGAACGTCGCCGGAATATTCTACATTCTGCTGGCCGGACTACTGCTGGCACTGCTTACAGCTCTGGTCGAATTTCTGTACAAGTCAAAACTCGACGCCAGTCGACGAAAGGTTTTCCCGTTCGACTGTCAGTTACGTATGTCATTAGAGAGTAAGTAAGTCAAATTAAATACATGCTTTGGAACGCGTCATGTGTCAAATATAAGTCTATCATTAGCACATGCCAGTCAATTAGCTACCACTTCCGATATTGTAAAGCGCTTCTGGTTACGAATCATGACTCCTGCAAGCAGCTTATTACTTAGCGATTTTACTTAGAGTTTAAATTAATTTACAAAGATTCGGATAATTTGCATCGTGACTTTCCGTGCATGCTAACATTAGCAGCTGTCATCCCATCTTGTCCCGTTATGGCTTTTTTCAACACAGAACATTATGATTGCGAGATTCCCAGGACGCTTAATTCTACTGCAGACTTGCACTGCAGTTTTGCAGGGAACATTCACAATGTCAATAAAAGTGGAAAACAAGTTAAATTTTGTATTTATTCAAGAGTCACTAAATGTTTACAACTTTGCACCACTGGATTGCAAATGTGGTTTTTTGATGGAAGCATAATTGGCGCTGATTTTTCGTAGGCCTTTTTAACTGTTTAATACTGTTATGCTAGACATGCACCTTGTACATTAGCGCCGCCGCGAAACAGAAAAATTGATTGGCGTTAGATGATTGGTGTTGCAACAATCGTTCGCAATTTCTGACCGAAACTAGTTCAGAGCGAGTTCGTTCGGGTAAGAAAACAATGCATAAAATGCGTTAATATACATGTATATTAAAAGACCTGCTGACGTTTACGTCGTTAACGTTCCATTTGTGTGTACGCAGACGTCATTCGGAAAAGCGATGCGGTCGAAAGCAAAGTTATCATTAACCGGCGAACCGGAGAGAGAACCAACAGCGGTAATTTTCTGATTATTATTGAGATGTTCACGGTAATTCTACTTGTTCAGCCACATTAACGGAAGCACTTGCACTTGCAATAATGTTAGCGTTTGTATATCGTTTCTCAAAAGCAAGCGAAGTTGTTTCTGTTAGTATTTCGTCAAATTTCCACCAAATTTGATAAGTTTTGTCACAAACCAGAACGATAGAATTATCATGTGAGGTGCACTCGTTGTTCACTTCGCCTAATTTATGTTAAAATACTACTGTGATAAACGCAAATGCTTTAAAGCGTTGCATAACGCTGAGTTGTTGTCACCAGTAAATGTTCTAACGACTTAATTGGGCCTAAAAATCCGTGCTTCGGGTTTCCGTCCGTCGCTAGAAAAAACCTGCGTTACTGAAATTTTTATTGGACCTTCAAAATATCAGTGCAGTTTATAGTATGTTTTAGCAGTTTTACTGAAAAATGCTATTGGCATCTAATTTCAAATGTTGCAGTAACCTTTCTCGTGAGTACTATTTAGTGTGTCAGTTTGCTTTTTATGAGTTGTTGAATAAGTACTTCATGACACGTCATTATATAAAAACAAATAATAATAATAATAACAATAATAATAATGTGCTGGCTATGTCTATGGTGGCTTGTGTTTATTTTTCGCTGTCGAGATTTTATCTTTTTTCCCTCTTTTTATGAGCCTTTTGGCGTTCTTATGTTGACTGCTTCACTCAGTATTCGTTCGCAC
>Ga0056128_1006547_pt1 | contig 14697 bp, 10 predicted proteins | sample WorMetLIZISLAND2_FD_71113 | JGI IMG/M metagenome (GOLD analysis project Ga0056128, IMG submission 71113) | Marine gutless worms symbiont microbial communities from Max Planck institute for Marine Microbiology, Germany - Olavius geniculatus... ...
AAACCAATCAAACCATTACAATATGCCATTTATAAACTATTGATCATAGTCATTCAGTATATAATTTATTATATAAGTAAACTTTGATCCTGGATTTAAATAAACTTTCAGATTTAATTTTTTGATCTCATTAGGGAGTTGGTTCCAAAGTTGACTTGCTTTAAATTTTATAATTTTTTTTACCAACAGTTGTCTGCAAGTTTTGGAGATGCAAATCATGATTTTTCCTTGTGTTGTAACTATGCACATTACAATTTAACATAAAATAATTGGCAAATGCTGGAGGTAGTTTATCATTATTATATACAAATTTATGAACTAACATAAGCAACTGATATTTATGTAATTCAGGGATTGGTAGTGTATTATAATTTTTGTATTACTACATAATATAACTGTATAATTAGTACACAAGTAAACAGTACATACTGGCTGCCATGTCTATTAGTAAAAGCTTGACTCAACAAAGTTGCATATTTGAGACAGTGTCACTCCCAGAAATGGAGACAGTTCATTAGTCTGAAGGGCACTAGTCCAGACAGCTTGAGGGTTAGAAATAGGATTGGGGTTAGCGATACATGGTTCCTACAGGTTAGGGAAAACTGGAAAAAGTTGGAATTTGTGTGGTGAGAGAAAGGTCAAGGAAAAAATATTATTTATGAAAAGTCAGGGAAAATGACCTTGGATCATGCAGACTGCAGATATCGGTGATTTTTGTGTCTCCATATATTAAAAAGCAGGCAAATTTATGGCTTTGATTCAACATCCAAAAGCTAGACGTGTTTCAGCTTCAGGGGAGTTTTGCTCTCCTGATTCCTGGACCAGGGCCTCTGTTGTTTTCATATTGCTCCATTAATACTGTTTCATTTGTTATGATATAGTGTACCATTTCTGACATTTGTGCGATATGGTTATTGTTTCGATAAAGTCAGGAAAATTGTCATTCCGTGACTGGAAAAGTTGGGGAATTTTGCTACAGAAGAGCTGTAGGAACTCTGGTAATAGTGATAGGGTTTGAAATAAAGATAAATTGCATCTTTGTCTTCGGTGGACCATGGCTATGGTGGACCAAGTTATAGCAAGTTTTGGACGAGTGTTCCTATGCCCTTTGGGACAGTCACCTCAGAAGAGATCTGGTATATGCCGGCACAAATATATGACTGGCTGTTTGTTGTTTTGTGTTGTTAGAGTCCGTTTACGTTCCTACTGCAGCTGTCTCCGCTGATATTTGTCATCGTTCTGTCATTACTTAGCTCATTGTTTGTCAGCCAGTCACCATACAGCCTCCGCCGAGATGCGTAAGCATTTAGAGCTGGTCTGTTGCTACTGTTTTCTGGTTGGATGACAGCTTTTAATTTTTTTTATCTTTATCGTTGTTATTGCTCTAGCTATAGTTTTTCTGTTATTCGTATTTAACATACAGAATTTGAAAATATGAAAGGTGCAGTTGATGCCCCCTGTCCTCCAGCAGACAGCATTATCACATTGATGTCTGTTTGAAGGATAACAGGGAAGATTATTAGAACTACCATTATGTTAATTACATGTGCATGTGTATAATGGAGTTCTTACAATTTTAGGTTTTGGTTTAGCTTTTTTTTGTGTTTTGTGTTTCTGTAATGATTAAACTTACTGTTCCATTATTATGTATTTGTGTGCATTCTGCCTGGAAAGGCCGTCCCTGAAATGACCTATACTGTGTCGGGTGGGACGTTAAACCCTACTCACTCACTGACGTTATATAATATGGTTTTGTTTATTTGTTCATAACAAGTGATGATGTATGCAGCGTGTGTTAGGCCGTGCAATAGCAATACAGTACACATGATAAACGGAACACAAATGTCAACGGTCAAAAACATGTCCATCATTTCTGCCCCAAGGAATGTTTGCAGCAACTTTGGTTTTCTGTGTGTGTCTTTTTGTTTTTGAGTCATGAGCTTGTACAGTAGTGATGATTTGATATATCGTAAATATCGATATATCGTTTTCGATATCGGTATATTGTATCGTATCATTGAAAAAAATACTGAATTTTTTCGATATATTGTTATGTCTTTTATATGTCACGATATTTTTGATATATCGTGATATTTTATGCCAGAAGTTTATATTTTTACTACTGCATTAGCAAAATAACAAAAATAAATGGAGAAAACGACAAACTAACAGAAGCAAACTAACTATAGTGTCGTAATTTAACGACACTTACGACAGTCTGTAGTTAATTTTTAAGTTCACTGACACATTCTAGTACCTACATAAAGCAAACTGCCTTGCTGAATGTTCACGTCTTGTTCTTGTGCTTGTATAAGATTTACATACTTATCATTTTAAAAATATCGATCAGTATCAGTATCGCGATATTTTCATAATATTGTATTGATAACAACATTTGTTTTATCAGCATGCAGCTGGCATAATAGGGGCTTGCTCATTCATCTGTCCTCTACAATAGTGATGATTTGATACCAGTTTTTCAATTGCAATTGAATGGGCAAGCCCCTATTGTGCCAGCTGCATGCTGATAAAACAAATGTTGTGTGATACGAGTGATAGTTTCGTTTATTGTGCAGTTTGATACACCAGTTGCGTGTTGTGTCTTGTTTCTTGATAGGAAATACACTCGTGAGCATAAGACTCACAATCTCGGCGTAGTCTACTATGTGCGTGATGACTTCGCGGTCGGTCGAGACGGCTCGTCGCTTGGTCAGATAGAACGGCACGTCGAGGAGGATTTCATTGTTGACCTGCAACACCGCTGCTACCGAGAACGCAACAACAGTAAGTAGCTGATATAGGAAATTTTACCCTTATGGCCTTCAGACTTTTTATATCATCAACTGATCAGTTATAAAGCACCGCCTGAATGTCTGTTACAAGTATGATTATCAAAACACTGAGGCTTCCAAAATGGAATTTACTGCAATACTAAGATGCTTCAATTCATTTCTTTTATTACTTTATGTTTGCATGTTTTTAATGTTATTGGTGTACCTTTTTGCTTGTATATTGAGTGCATTAAGTGGTCATTGACTCGATGTCAGTAAAGATGATTTGCATACTACACATTAACTAATAAGCTGTGTAAGCCATTAGTCTCAACTTGTTGCTTACTGCGACATCTAGAAGCAAGCAGTCATTTTGAATAAGCCTTTGTTACTTTACCTTACCTTATCTTACTTCTGGTGTGGGCACTTTGTTAGACCTGTCCAGTGCTGAGGCTGAATCATTTTGGCCCACTGCACATCCCTGATTGTAACCAAACGGCTAGAAAGCCATGGACAGCTACGAAGTTGCAGCCGTAGATGGCTGTGAAGCCAAAATTGGCATTAAAGCCAAAGATGAACCCATCACATTAGCAGCGATAAAGTGTATGCTGGCTGCTGGAATGAGCTGGTCGGCACTTTGTCACTTTGTTTGGTTGGCTCCTCTCCAATGGACTGTCTGGAGGATAACAGGGAAGATTATTAGAACTACCATTATGTTAATTATATATGTTCGCGTATAATGGAGTTGTTACAATTTTAGGTTAAGGTCATTTTTGTGTTTTGTGTTTCTGTAAAGGTTAAACGTTCTGTTCATTGTACTGTTCCGTTATTATGTGTTTGTGTACATTTTGCCTGACAAGGCCATCCCTGAAATGACCTATACTGTGCCTGGTGGGACGTTAAACCCTACTCACTCACTTACTCCTACAGATTTCAGAAATCTTTTAGGTCTTCAAAGCACTAAGCCCTACCACCACATCAAGGAGGCAGACCATGTTGGGGCTGAATGAGTAATTTAAACATTAGTACTACTGCTGCTGCTACTAATACTACATGTACAACAAGGAAAGGGGAGGGAGAAGGAAGAGCCACTTCACGGTGGGAGAAAGGGAGGGAAAAGTAACAGCTGGCTAAGCAGCTGTTGATGCAATGATGTCAATGCTTATTATGAGTCACCATGTACAAACGTGGAACGACGGACAGAAGGACAGAACGACCAATCTCTTAATCTCCTCCAATGTTCACTACCACTACCTTTCCGGAAATAATGAAGGTTTTAATTCGATGAAGTTATATGAGTGTAACCGTTCATGTGTGATGTTGTTTCTAGGAGAAGCGGCAATGTGGCGCGCTCAGATGTATGGCAACACAGAGTTATATCGGCAAGCTAAGAATCTGGCGATGCCATCATGTGATCGACTGCGGAATCTAAACATTGGCTTCTAGTCGCATTGCTGCTAGCTATCAGTAGTTACCAGCATTCATGTGCTGTGTCGCGTTTCTTGTTTTTCTGCACTTGTGGTCTCTTTCCTGTCTCAGATCGCTTCATAAACAGTGTTTGGTGTTCATTGGGCGACTTCACTTTTTGACTTAGGTTTTCGCTGAGCCTTTTCGCTGAGCCAAAGCTAAAGCTGAACGCTAAAGTCTGTACTTAGACCAAAGTTCAACTAAACGATTAAAAATGGCAGAAAACCAGTAAACCTAACAGGAAATAAATTAACCAGTTACGCTTGGACTTGCTTATTTAATTGCGCCACGCACACAATTTTCGTAATTACGTAACGTCTTACATCATTGTGTGGCCATTACGGCATTTAATTTTGGTACCAGACTTTTAATTTACTAAACTATCCGTGTTAGTCGCCATGTTTTCGCTCAGCGAAATCAGTTCACTTTTTGACTTAAGTAGGTACTTAGACCGAAGTTTAGGCTCAGCGAAAGTCTAAGTCAAAAAGTGAATTCGCCCATTGTCACGTGTTGCGGTTATTCAGCATAAGTCGTGATATTCGGTTAACATTTCAGTGAAAAGATGCATTTATTTCCTCAAGCGATCTGCACTGTCTGAGTGATAGGATTCTGTTTGGTGCAGTGGCAAAGCATACTGTTCAGTCCCATAGCCATTAACATACTCTCAGCTTATAAACCTTCACTATTTTATGATTACAGTTGATTGCTTAATGCATTTGTGTTTTATCTAATTGCAAATAACTTTCTTCTCTCTTGTAAATTAAAAAAATCTTTTATAGAAAGTCCCATTTTGACCTCATCTATGGTAGCCTGTGCATGTCTTGTAGTTTATGTTACAGTTTTGGGGTCATCAGTCAAGGTCACAAAATAAGATATTGCTCGCACAAAAATGTGCTGTAACAGAGGGAAGGTTTGCCAAACAGTCTTTAAAGTGCATGTTTATCTCGCCAAAATTACTACATGGATTTTGCTGTCAGGGGAAAAATCAAAGAATTGGGGAAAGTCAGGATAAATCAAAGTACCGGGAGGGTGCAAAAGTTAACAAAGATGCAGAAAAATTTTGAACTGTTGTACACACAGCAGCTCAAAATTTTTTCTGCTCATTTCGCTCGCAGATTATTTGTATCTCTACTTTAAAATTTGTTCCGCCACCTTTGTTTTTAGTGTGATTGCAAGCCGACATTGGTATTTCGCGTAAACAAATTAGTCAAGGAAAGCGATCCATTTTGTCCCGGAAAGTCAAGGAAAATGAATTCTGCAGAGTAGTAGGAACCACGTACTTGTCTTTCAGTAATGTATGTGGAAATAAATAATGTACATGTACAACTTACTTACTGTATACATTATACCATTTTATTCCTGACTGGCTTTGTCTGCTGCCAAATAGTTTTTGTTATTTTTGAACTGCACACACTAGAAGAATGTTGCAACAAAAGGCCATACTGATTCTTTGTGTGTACAGAGATGTTTGCATTTTTAGCCAAAAGTTAGACAATTAACGTTTGTAACTTAGTGTGCACATTGTAAGGTCCCATTTGTAGCATCATTGACTCCAGAACTTTTGCATGGAATTGCAGCATAAATGTAGGTTTATTGTTTTACAGCATTGGCTTGTGCACACTAAAATAGTTGACACTTGGATGTACATAATGAATTTGTTTAAATCGTTTTGCATTTGTAAATGTTAAATTTTCCACGCATATGTTTTTGTAAAGGCCTATTTATTCACACTGGCATCGGATCTGTTCATTGCTTTCTACTTCTAGGTTTTTGTTCCATTCAGAAATCTATCTACTTTTATTCATTTATATAATGGTCTGTTATACACTGTGTTTAAAAACGTCCCACTTTGTCATTTTTCCATATCTTTGCTAAATATAGATCGACTTTCAAAAAAAAATTTTGCCACCATAGTTTGTAGACAGTGGGCAACAAAAATGTCAGATTCCACCACACTTTAAACGCGTTGCTGCATTACTTTGTGATATAAAAATCGATGAAATCTAACTTTGTTCTCTTATTCAGTGATAGTAGATGTGCGCTATATGCACAGAAAAACATGCTGGTTTACAACATTTATATTTCATAGGATAGTGTAGCGATGCAATTCAGGTGTGCTCGAAACTTGAGTGACATTTTATTCCAAATTTTCCGCTGTGTGTATCGTGAAAGAATTTTGCAAATCGATCGATATGTAGCAGAGATACCGACAAATGACAAAGTAGGATGTTTGTTTTGAAACACAGTGTAGACATGTTATTTACAGGTGCGTTTTCCCAGCTTAGTGGGGATAGAAGGTTGCAATGAAATATGTTGCATGTTGTAGAGAAGTCTTGAGTGTTCACCTCTGTGAGCATTTCTTGTTTTAACTGATGTATATGTTCATTGTGGTCATAAACGTGTATAGCCTACCGTTTCTGTGGTCATAAACACAGATTTTGTCCGTCAGCAACATATTGTTTCTATGGCGTGATGAAGTTTTTAGATTTCCTGGTTTCTGTGTAATCAGTTAAGGTACAAACGAGTAAGTAGCAATTGACTGCAATTTAGTGAAAGCTGGTGTTGGTAGCTGAATTGCAAATATGATATAAAATTGAAATTTATTTGCTTCAGTCTGTTCTTGACAACAATAGTCGTATCATGCTGTTAACTACTATAATTTAATTCTGAACTTTTTCGTAGGTTGTATTGTTCATATCTTTGCATGAAAATGAACTCATTATCGGTATCGTTCACTTTTCATTAGGACACACGTTGGATGCCAAGGTCAAGACCATCCTGTGTGTCCTTAGAACTGGTTCATTATAGATTACACTTATGTCTGCATCGATTTCAATAAACATGTTTACTTATAATTGACTGAATGGGACTGAAGAGTATATGGCAGCGCTGTGGCGATACGCTCTACATTGTAAGTCAAATTGCTGCTGTCACTGTGAGGTCAGGTAGTCCAGCAACACTGCAAGACAGTGTGCAAGGTGGCCGGAAAATGGCATCATTTTTGTACACCTTAACTTCACCACATGTTAACCGATATTCAAAGTTGTTTCACTGGCATCATCAGGAGAAAATTTGTAATAATACTACGACTAAAGTTCCCACCGCACCTCAAGTTTGTTGCTACATTGCCTTGTGACGTCAGATGTATGCGCATTCCAAGTCAGATTACGATTGTCAGAAGTTGAGCTGTTTACTCTCATAGTCACAAAATTCTTTAAAACAAAACAAAAACTTTTGAAAAACACCGACAAAATAGCCATTGAAGTCAATGGTGATGTCACTGGGTACAGGCATAAGAAAATGTACGAGCAAGAAACATCATTTAAATAGCTGGTCTTGGCATTGAAGGCATAACGCTGCGTCATGGTGCTTTTATAAGACACAAGGTAGTGTAGCGACACACTTGAGGTGTGTTGGAATTTTTAGTGATAGTATTATTATAAATTTTCTTCTGATTCTAACAGCGAGAAAGTTTCGAATATCCGTTAATGTTTGATGAAGTTAAGGCGAATATAAATGGCGTCATTTTGGGGCCACTCGGTAGGCCTGTCTCCGTGGGCATGGATCCTAGCCACGGCGCAGCACAAGACAGCCTTGAGGCTAGTTGTTTACCACAACGTGTTCCTATGACATGTCATTCACGGATCGGCGTCGTCGAGTTTTTATGAATGGTGACATAACCTACGGCGTGTGACAGCGTGCGGTGGCCGCGGTGGGGTCAGCATATGGGAGGCAGTTTTGAGGTTTACTGACAGTTACAGCATGTTGTTCACTGGGTGTCTGGCTTTTTCTCCCCCTTTGCCGTTACGCCCTTTGGCTGTTTCGCCCCTCATCTTGGAGGATTCGCCTCTTCCCCTTGTATAGCCCCTTTTTCGTCAAAAGATGCTGTTCTGTTTTGGAAGAAAACAAAATTGAAATTAAGTCAGAAATTTGTAGGTTTTCGTGCTGTGATCACAAGTTTCTACTTGGAATTTTTGTCACGTATAACGTTAATAGTTGAGCGACGATTGGCTGTAGTTGTTGTCTTTCTGTAAACTATAACAACCCAAAGTGTATTATATACTACAAAAATATTAGTCTACACTAAACTAATATTATTCAACGGGGACGAGTCGTCCTACGTGAGGAGGCGAATCAGCCAGGGGACGAACAAGACAGGGGGCGAAACAGCAAAGGGGTGAACAAGCCATAATTCGTTCATTGGAATAGGCTAGCTTGTACCAGTCTCTTGCAGGTAGCAGATAACAGATCGTTGGCGCCCACACACATGACTCAGCCATGTCTGGCTTGATTTATGTTACGTCCTGTTTCCCGAAAAGCGAGCGACGCAACCACTGGAACAGAAACTTAAAATACACGTCTACTCGATGCACCATATATGGCTATGGCTTACACAACGCGGCATATTTACCGCTGATAAAACTGGACCACGTCACCTTTCGTCCGTTAAGTCAACCACTGCCGACGTCAGTGGTCATCGTAGAAATTCCTATAGTGGTAATTCATAGGCGTGATGTAGGACTCTATGGCCATTGGTAGGCACAAACTTTTTAAAAAGTTTTTAGTTGAAATGTAACTTTTTCCAACTGGGAAAAAGTCACTCAAACTTTTGGTTTAACTTTTTTTCCAGGTGTTTTGAAAAAAAGTTTGAGCTGAAAATAAGGTAGCTAAGCTTTGAAAAAAACTTGTACAGTTTGCCAGCAGGTGTTGCATTTACCAAGTACACGATAAATTCGTTTGGGACGAAAAACGATTAGAATCGCGAAATGTATCATTTTGGACGAAAAATGGAATTCGCAATTTTGCACGGAATTTGGACGCCAAAATTGTCAATTGTCGACAGTGCTATGATGCTTTTACACTTGGGTAAAAGAACGGGTGCTAAAAATAAAAATAAACAATGGCGAAGGTCAGAACTTTTTATAGCTAATTTTTTTAGTTCGTAACAGCTTTTTTTCGGTTAAACTATTTTAAACTTATTTTTCAAGCAGAGCCTACTTAACCCATTACTGCATGACTTATTTTATGATGTAGCGTCGAAGTAGGTGTCTTTTATTTAGGACGCTATGCAGTAGTGGGTTAAACTGATCTTCTAACTAAAAAAACTATTATTTAGTAATTGTTTACGAGGGGCGTTCAATAAGTTCCAAGACTACGTCTTTAATACAACGACAGTAAATCGCACATTTCTGACAGTTATGTTACTTTTCAGCATATTCTCCCTGCAGTTCACTGCAATGTTCCCATTGTTCTATAAGTCGGCTGGAACCCGTAGCTTTATTTTTTTATTGGCACCTGTAGAAATTTCCGAACAAAATACTGTAGAACATCTGCATCGTTTTAAAACTTAATGTCTCCAAGTGATTCGCTTTGTGGTCCAAACAAATGAAAATTACTTGAAGCTAAATCTGGACAGTATGGCAAATGCTGTAGCAGTTGCCAGCTCATTTTTTCAATTTTCTCAACTGTCTAATCATATGGACCAATTGCAAGGTGGGGCACTGCCATTTTAAAGAACGACACCTTTCTGCAGCAAACCTGGTCAATTGCTGCGAACTGCTGGTCGTAATCAATTAAACAATAATGCCTGGTAATATTGTTCTTTCACAGTATGTCTTTCAAGCAAAAAAGTCTGCAAGAACAACTCTTTAAGTAAACTAAAAATGCTTTGTCTGCAGCTGACCGTTTTTGCCATAACCAGTGCTCCAACACTGACATCATCACAAACTGACTAAGATAGAATATTTTTTTATTATTTGATCATAATTATGAGTTCGATATAGGTTTGTGTTTGTGGTGCGACTCAGGTACAGTATCTGGCATTTCGCGTGATGCATACGAGTTCTGCTTACGTAAGTATTAGAGTAGGCCTATAGACCCGTGATCAGAATCGAAGCGCTTCACATTACAGTCTCTGAATGCATACCAGCTTTAGCATTCCTACCATTGTTAGCATTGCGTATTATGCGGCCGTCCGTTGCTCGCACCAACCACTCGCGGTGCAGCTAGCAGACATCCCATCGCCCCAATCGGTCTCACTACAGTGCAGGCATTCATTCATAACCCGCTCGTTTCTTTTGACGTTGAGGCTAGGAAGCTGATATTGTCTAAGCACACACTAATAACCGGCTCGAATTAATAGCGTGTAGTTCTCATATGGCGGCGCTGACGGCGGAATGGCCAGGCTGTGTTGATCATAGGCGTAGCCAGGAATTTGTCTTAGAGCAGTTCTGAGGTCCTCCCTTACCCGCTTTTTTCCTTCTTTTCTTCCCCCTTTCCTTCAATCTTCTTTTTCCCCCAAAAAATCTGACTCGGGAATCCGGAGGAGAGCTGTAAGCTGAGCAGAGCCCTTGCCAAAAACGCACTTTTTGGCTCTAACGCATCTCATGGCAACATTTTAGTCGTTTATGTGCAGTGCAAATGACTGTTACGTGTTGCTTAGTAACGGAAGATACGGTTAAAGACAAATCCGGTTCGATTCGGTTTTTGGTGCTCTTTGATTGTTGGGGAGACACCTATATGGAGTTACCTATATACATGACGTCATCGCAATGACCTCATGCATATAGGCCTACAGAACATCAATAACGATTACGACATAAGCAGAATATTTAATGGCAGTTTTAATGTACACTTGCCGAATATAAAATGTAGTAATACGTTGAACCGTTTTACATTAAAAGCTGTTAAATCACAACAGCTCATTTGAAACAATGCAAGTTTGAGATTAGGTCTATTATTGACAGTCGATCGCGTCGCAACTGAATTCGCTTGGCGTGCTGCGCATTGAAGAGTGCTTTATCGAAAAACATGCTTTATCTACACATTCATTGTTAGGCCTACATGTCTAATGATGTCGCGCGTTACGGTTATGCGACTTAATATGTGAAACATACGCTGTAGTTTTGAAAATTAATTTCCGTAGACATGATCAACAATATGTCACTTAGGCCTAGAGCAAATAAACGTTGCACAGTTAAACTGTTAAATTTCACTAGGTACTAACTACGCCGTTTACACGATGAAGCAAACATCAAGCAAACATCAAGCAAACGTATTCAATATAGGCCTACACGTGCACGACGTGCGGTCTAAGTTTGCTTCATCGTGTAAACGGGGTATAAGGCGGCAGTGGATTTGAAATAGGCTTAGGCGCGGCAGCATTTATTTCAGCTTCTGCCGCAGAATGACGCTGCGAAAAATATCGCATCGCATTGGCCAAATTTTTGTCTGTAAAATATAAAAATGACTCATTGTATGGGATACAGTGTAGAAAATCAACTAAGAAAACATTTCTAGTTTGACTATTAGCTTAGGCACGACAGACGAGCAAATGATCGTTTTTCGCTGTGTAACAGCGCGCAACGCCATTAGCGGAGCTTTGGGACTGTTGCGAGCGCCAGAACCGCCTATAAGGGCGGTGTCTATTTTAAATACACATTCACTGCACATTCGCTATGAACCAATAAGCCACGTTTGCGTTTTTTCCCGAGCGTCCCCATAAAGCGTAAACCCACGTCACGACTGCGCGCCCGATTTGTATATAGCCTAATAGTCGGCATAATATCACCCTCTGCGAGCATACTCAGCAGAGTAGCGTCTCGTGCAGACCTGGGATACTGCAAGCAGTTGACTGCACATGCAGCAACGACGCTGACAGTTTGACTGGTTCTCTGCAAGTAAAAACATCTCAACGATCAAAAAGGTACGTACATCTGGGTGACTCTGACGACGGCGACGACAGCAGCAGCAGCAGCAGCAGAAACGACAGCGGATCAAATACAGATGGATTTTGAGGTCATCACCGCCGCAGATGTCTCGGCATTCTTCGCCGCGATGGAAATCGGCGTTGATGATGACGTGTTTGCTGCAGAAACAACTTTTGCACCGCCTGCAGCAGCAGCGGGTCCACCACACTCAAGCCGCGGGTATATTCTAACGGTAGGGCAAGTTCGTTTGATGCATCACCACTCTTGTCATCCATCACTCCGTCATACTTTCATTCCACTCTCAAAACGTTTCTGTATCACAAATCTTATCTGGCAGTCTGGCACCCCTTTAAAACTGATTTCACAACCGTCCGGATTCGCTGAACGGTTTTATTGTTTTTTTTTATTTCCGTTTATTTCAGTTTTAGTTAGGTTTATTTGTTTGCTTTTTGGTTGCTCCGATTTCCGTCTGTTTCTTCAATGTATGTTTTACGGTATGTTTTACGTTATCCTGTGCTTCTATTTCAGTTTCTTTCACTTTATTTTTATTTCAAGCATTTCAGTTTTTTTTAGTTTACGTGCTATAGATTAAACTGTCTCTCAGTTTTCAAGTGCAAATTCAATATCGTATCGCATCGTATGGCAGCCTATGTTACTTTCGGTGTCTGATGGTGTTTTATTGCTTACGTGCGTTGGGCAAACATCTTGAATTGCTATAAAATTACCTTTTAATGTTTCAATGCAGATCACATTGCACTGTCGTAATGTGATTTTTTAGCGTGATGTGATGATCTGTTTTGTTTGATGACTAATTTTTTGGTTTTTTGTTGCCGGTAAATTGGATTGGGGTGTGATGAATGTGGAAGTTAAAATAGGCGTATAAAATGTGTGTTTGTTGAAATAATAACAATACATTGTTCATATCTATAAAGTTATAGGTTTGTTATATAAATACTTAATCGCACAAATAGCAAGATAGTAATATAGGTTCATAGCTTATACACGATGTATTGTTGGTCTGCAAATAAATGAAACGAAATTACATTTGTACATTGTGATGTGTAGCTTGTTAATAAGCTATATAATCGCATGAAAGACGAATAATAATTTGTGCATTCTGTTTCCTTTTTGTTGGCGTCAACTTTCAATCGTCGGCTAAACTCAGTCTGGCCATCCATCCGTGGATAGGCGCAATGAGTTCCAGCGGAAGCTGGGACGTAAACAGGCCTGCACATCGCGGATGCATAGCCCTGCATCCGCGGTCTCGCAGTGTAAGCTGGTGTCTGGCTGAGGACTAATTAAGCAGAGATCAGCGCCACCCCGTTGGCATTATAGCTCGGAAAAGACTTTTGGTGACAACTTTCAGTAACTTACGTTTGATCTACAACGATCGGTAAGTTGTTATCCATGGCGCTCCAAAGTTCCAACTTTGTGGCATGCGGCAAAAATGAGGTCAAAACGGAGGCCATTCGTTGCTAAGTATTAGAAAACAGCAATTCCATTATAATATTTCACTTAAACAGGCGTACTATATATGCTAGTGACATTTGGTATAACTATGACCTGACAAACATTCTAGCGATTAAACGAAATGAAAGCTCAAAATTTAAAATATTTTGGATTTCTAAATCTTGACATAAAACTGTTTTTCTCAAAAAACGGTGCTAAGATGGAAACTTATTAAGTTATTTTGTTTATGCTGATTAAAAAGTTAGAAACTTAAAATTTGGCTTGAAAAGCAAGATATAGGCCTAATTTAAGTTAGCATTTAATATTTTTAAGAATTCAGGTTTCCAGCATTTATAGTAAGATGCTTTTAAAAGCATATACACAGTGCACCAATAAAACATCTAAAAAAACTTTTGCATGTTATATCAGCAAAGGCATGAATTAAACTTTTGCATCTGATGTATCAATATTCACACAAAATATTTACAAATATCATGAAAACAGCTGGTGTGATTTAGTAATAATAAGTACAATAAGCTAGACTTTAAAAGTCATTTTTTCAAATAAACATGCGAACTAAATAATCACAAAAACGAAACTTTGCATAACTTTTCAACAGTTTAAATGTTTTTGCAACTTCTTTTAATCCAAGTTTTTGTTAGAAAAATACTTTGATTTATCGCTTTTGTTTGACATTATAAGCATTTGATAACGTTTAATGGCGGGTGTACAAAATTGCTACTGCCGGGTGGGCCAAAAGAAGACGCCCTTTCAACTACGGCAATATAATATTATACTGTATGAACTGCGAAAAACATCATATGCTGTTTGAACATCGTTCAACATTTGCTCTTTATTATTTACAGTTTAACTGTGCTTATTTTGTTTCAATACATTTTCACAATTTTGTCAGAACCCCAATATACAGGGTGCGCCAAAAAATTTTACCCTCTGAGGTTTTCTAATAATTTTTCCAAAACGACTGAGAATTTTTAAACAAAATTGTACACGCCTATTATCCATTCAGATTTACGCTAATCTGCAAAGTTTTATTCAATTATCTCCAACTTTGACAAAGTTATGCCGTATTAAGCGCGACCACCCACCGAATTTTTACATTTTACAACACGTCTATCACGAGTTTTACTAACTGACGATAAACAACTGCAGGTTTAAAACGAAAATAATTGACATTTTATGAACCAGTGAAATGCCTGAAGCATTGCGCCCCACACATGGTAGTCAAGTGGGTTGAGGTCGGGTGAATTTGGTGGCCATTGGTCCTTTGCGATGAAGTCGGT